>JAESGJ010000050.1_pt1 | contig 263128 bp, 222 predicted proteins | sample 9266241 | NCBI WGS metagenome assembly JAESGJ01 (sample SAMN14514841, study PRJNA621669) | algae metagenome | isolation source: Brasilonema octagenarum HA4186-MV1 and co-occurring heterotrophs from wet... | place: USA: Manoa Valley, Hawaii | collected 2009-07-20
GATGAATCGGTTTCGGCGGTTGTTGGTGCGGTGGGAGAAGTGTTCGGTGTTGTATTTGGGGTTTTGTCAGTTGGCGTGTGCGGTGATTTGTTGCAGACGACTCCCATTATCCGGATAGGTTCTTAGTTTGCAATGCCCGTTACAGGGCGACCCAAACGCGTCGCTCGCGCTGTGAGCGTTTGATGTGTAGCTGCGGCACAATTGCGGCACAACCAGAGCCGATTGAAGCCGGGTTTGTGCCGTTTCAACCAGATTTGGGATTCACGCAAAGAGCGTCAGGCAGGACGAATTCGATTCAAGCCGAATAGATCAGGGCATGTGCAAACCCACTTTGGATCCGTTAATCGTGGTTCGAATCCACGTTCCCCAGCCAGAAGATAATACGTGAGGGACAGGGTTTTCACCGAATCTGTCCCTCTGCTTTTGGGTGTCTTTCGGTGAAATGGCACGATGAGGATAATGGTTCGCGCTGAATGATGCACGCTGACCCAGGTGCAGCTCCTCACGCCAACTGCGCCATCACCACTCTTTCGCTTACACGTGACTAATCGCGCGGGGCATCTTGCAGCGTTCCAGGGGCGCTGATGATCTGCTCGATGACGAGGCTCGCCGCGCCCAATGCGCTCGAGTCCGCGCCCAGTTGCGCCACTTGGATGGACACGTTGCGCGAGGCGAACGCGAACGAACGTCCGCGCACGCGGGTGGCGATCTCGCCGCACAGCTCTGGCCACGCTTGGATCAGCGCGCCGCCGAGCACAATCAAATCCGGATCGTAGAAGTTCACCGCGTTGCCGACGCCCGCTGCAAGGTAGCGGTAAGCCCGTTCCTTCAACGCTCGGGCGCCCGCGTCCCCTGCCTCAGCCAAGGTGTGCACCTCTGCGATGCTCGAGACACCGCCCATCGTCTGCAACAGCGCGGGGATCGACACCAGCATCTCCAGGCAGCCGCGGTTGCCGCATTCGCACAGCGGACCGTCGATGTCCAGCGTCGTGTGCCCGATCTCGCCCGCGAGGTCGTGCGTGCCGCGATACAGGCGGTCGCGCACGATCAAGCCCGCGCCGATGCCTTCGCCGATGGACACGTACAAGAGGTTCTGCGCGCCCTGACCGCCAAAGCCGCGTCCAGCGCCGAACCAGCGCTCGCCCAGGGCAGCGGTTTTCGCGTCGTCGTCCAGCCACACGTCCACGCCCCAACGGGCGCGCAGTTGCTCGCCCAGGGGGACTTCGTGCCAGCCGGGAAAGTTCGGCGGCTCGAGGACAACCCCGGCGGCGGTGTCCACCGGTCCGGGTACCCCGACGCCGATGCCCAGCGGGGAGCCGTGCTTTTTGAGCTTGGCGATGACGGCGTTGACCGACGCCAGCACCGCCGCAGGCGCGACGCTCGCGCTGTGGTCGCGCCCGGCGCGCAGCAGCACGTTGCCTGCCAGGTCGGACAGCACGCCGCGCACCGCGCGCCGGGAGATTTCGATGCCGATGACCGCGCCCGCCGCGTGGTTGAACGTCAAAAGCGACGGTCTGCGCCCAATCTGCCGCGTTTCCGCCGGGGTTTCGTGCACCAAGCCGAGCGCCGTGAGTTCCCCGACGAGGTTGGTCATCGTCGCGGGGGTGAGTTCCGTGGCCAGTGCCAGGTCGCTCCTCGAGATCGGCTGCAAGCGCCGCAGCGCGTCCAGCACCACGCTGAGGTTGCGGGCGCGCACCTTGGGAAGGTTGCTGCCCGTGCGCACGCTGGGGGGCTGGGTCACGACGCGCATAGTTTAGCAGGGGCTGTGTGGCACGGGAACGGCGGAGGCTCAAGGAAACGAAAGCAATGCGTCTCAGGACCCGCGACGACCGCTCGAGGTGGTTCCGTTTGGCGGTCCTGCGCTCCAGCATTCTCGAGCACCCGAGGGTTCAACCTTTGACGCTGCCCGTGAGCGCCGCGCCTTCGATGAAGTAGCGCTGGAACGCGAAGAAGAGGACGATCACTGGCAGCATCACGATCAGGCTCGCCGCCATCAGGTAATGCCACTGCACTTGCGCGGCCGTTTTGAAGAACTGCAAGCCGATCTGCACGGTGTACAGGTTCTCGTTGTTGAGGTACAGGATCGGTCCGACGTAGTTGTTCCAGGCGCCCTCGAAGGTGAAGATGGCGACCGTGGCGAGCGCGGGTTTGGACAGCGGCAGCATCACGCGCCACCAGATCCACAACTCGCCCGCACCGTCGATGCGCGCCGCTTCGGACAGGTCCTCGGGGATCGTCAAGAAAAATTGGCGCATCAGGAACGTGAAGAACGCGCTGGCGAAGAACGCTGGCACGACCAAAGGCAAGTACCCGCCGACCCAACCCAGGCGCGCGAACAGGATGTACTGCGGAATCATCGTGACCATGCCCGGAATCATCATCGTGCTCAGCAGCACCACGAACAGCGCGTCCCGTCCCGGAAAGTGCAGCTTCGCAAAGCCGTAGGCCGCCAAACTGCACGACAGCACCGTGCCGACGACGACGACGATGGCGTAGACGGCCGTGTTCAAAAAGTAGCGCGCGAATGGCGCGAGCACCCAAGCCTCACTGAAATTCGCCCAGCGAAACGGCGGCACGAACAAGCCCGGCGAGAACACCAAGTCCTCGCGGCGCAACGCGGTGGACAGCATCCACACGGCGGGGAAGAGGATCATCACGCTGATGACCGCCAACAGCAGCAGCGCCACGCCCTTCCAGAACGCGTCCAGTTGCTGCCGCTTGCGCTTTTCCTGGCTGGCCGTGCGCGGAACCTCGAGCCTCTGGAGTGCCATCAGCGTCTCTCCCCCTCGTAGTACACCCAGCGCCGTGAGAAATACAGTTGCACCAGGGTAAACAGCAGCACGATCACGAGCAGCACCCACGCCATCGCGCTCGCGTAACCCATGCGGAACTCGCGGAAGGCGACCTGCCACATGTAGAGCCCGTAAAAGAGGGTGGAATAACTGGGACCGCCCGTGCCGCCTTCGGAGGTGATGAGCGCTGCCTCCCAGAATTGAAACGCGCCCGTGATGCCGACGATCAATTTGAAGAACAGCGTCGGGGACATCATCGGTACGGTGATGCGCCAAAACTGCGTGCTCGGGCTGGCACCGTCGATTTGCGCGGCTTCGTACAAGTCCTTGGGGATGCCGCGCAACCCCGCCAGGTAGATGATGAACCCGCCAGCGGCGCTCCACGCGCTGACGATGATCAGGGCGGGCTTCGACCACAGGGGATCGAAGAACCAGTTCGGCGGGTTTTGTACGCCCACGAAGCGCAGGAAGGAATTGATCGGACCGACCTGTGGGTTGAAGACCCACAGCCACAGCAGCAGCACCGCCACGCCGGTGAGAATTTTCGGCAGGAAGAAGATCGTGCGCCACACGGTTTGACCGGGCACGTTTTGGTTCAAGAGCACCGCGATGCTCAAGCCCACGAGCATCCCAATCGGCACGGCGAACACCGAATAGAATGCCGTATTCCCGAGCGAGCGCCAAAACAAGTCGTCTCGGGTGAACATCGTCACGAAGTTGTCGAACCCGACCCACTGCATCCGCGAGGTGATGTCGTAATTCGTGAAGCTGGCGTACAGCGAAAACAACATTGGACCCGCGGTGAACACCAAAAATCCGATCAGCCACGGACTGATGAACAACAAGCCCGTCAACGCCTCGAGCCGCTTGCGGCGCTTTTTGATCGGTGAAACCGGCAGGCGGTTGGGCGGCGGTGAGGACGCGATCATGGGAACCTCGAGGGTCAGCTACTGGCTGCTGGCTTGTCGTGTGGGACTCGAGTTTCGGCGCGCGTGGACCAGATTGACTCGAGGCTCGAGCCTGGGCTTTTCTTTCGGCTCGAGGGCAGCCCGTTTGGAACGGCGCGGATTGCCCTCGAGCCAGTGGCTAGAAGCTAGAGGCTACAAGCTTACTTCTTGCCCTCTTCCACCATCCGCTGCACCGTCGCTTGCGCTTCGTCCAACGCCGCTTTCGGGTCGCGGTTGCCGATCAACACGTCCTCTTCCGCCTTGGCGAGCGGCGTGCCGTAGAGGGGCGCGTACAGCGGCGCGATTTGCAGGCGCGTGCGGTTGGCGTTCGCGGCGATCTTCAGGGCGTTCGGGCTGCTCAGCGCAGTCACCGCGGCGCGCGACGCGGGGAAGTCGTTTTGCTCTTTGACCCAGATCGCGGCCGCTTCAGTGGTGAAGTAGCGCGCGAACGCGAGGGCTTGCTGGGGGTACTTCGTGCCGCGCGGAATTTCCACGTTGAAGCCGCCGCCCAAGGAGTCGGCTTTGCCCGCCTTGCCCGTCGGTGTGGGAATCGGCACGACGCCGTATTGCACGTTCGGGGCGTTGCGCGCGAGTTCGGTGATGAATGGCGAGTTGCGCACTTGCATGGCGACTTTGCCGCTGACGAACGGATCGGTGGGTCCAGCGCCACCGCCGAAACCGGCGCGGAAGGCGTTCAGCGGGCCAGAGCCGCCGTATTTGTCCGTCCACGATTTCATCCATTGCAAGGCGCGCAGTGTCGCGGGGCTGTTGATCGTGGGGTTCTCGCCGCTGGCGTCGAACAGGGTGCCGCCAGAGTTGTAAACCCACAGCTCCAAGCCGCTCTCGCCGCCGATGGCGGGGTGGAACCCGACGCGGCTGAGCGTGTTGCCGTCGCGCTTCGTGAGTTTGTCGGCCATGCTCTCGAGTTCTGCCCAGGTGCGCGGCCCGCGCTCGGGGTCCAGCCCCACTTCGCGGAACGCGTCTTTGCGGTAGAAGAGCATGCGCGTGTCGGTGACAAACGGCAGCGCGTACTGCTTGCCGTTGAAGCGACCGCTCTCCCACGCGCCCTGGAAGTAGCGGGTGGCGAGTTGATCCGCGCCGAGCGCGCTCAGGTCGGTGAGCTGATTTTTGTTGGCGCGGATGCGGGTTTGCGAGAACTGCAACACCGCCACGTCGGGCGCGTTTCCAGCGGCGACGCCCGCGAGCGTTTTGGTGATGATTTGGTCGAAGGGCACGCCCGTGTAATTGACTTGGATGTTCGGGTTGCGCTTGTTCCAGGTGCCGATGATCTTGTCGATGGTCGGGCGGCGTACGGCGGACAGCCAGTGCGCCCAGAACTCCAACTTGACGGGTTGGTTCTGCCCGCTGGCGACCCCCAAGAGCCCCGCGCTGGCGAGGAAAGCGGCGAGTGCGATGTACCGTTTTTTCATGTGTACCCCTCTCTGAATGCCCTCGAACCCGTGCCCGAGGATGTGGCTCGAGCGGTGCATTGCTTGCCTCGAATGTTCGAGTGAAGACCTGCTGGGTTGAGTATGTTTTTCAATTATATTAAAAAATTACAAAAACTGGTATACCCTGAGGCAACCGCACACCAACCCTTGTTCCCCTTGAGCTGACAGCCCGAGTGAAAGGACGCGAGTGAACGCGCAACACAAATTGAACTTGGTCCCGCAGTGTAGCCGCACCCGCCCAATGAACGCGCGCACCTTCATCACACATCGCGGTTTGCGGTGTCGCTCGAGGCGCGCGTGACCCCGCTCGAGACGTACCTGAACCAACACCTCGAAGTCGCGCGCCAGACCGCCGCACTCTTGCCGCCACTCGAGACCGTCGCAACTGCAGTGATCGAACGCTTCGAGCGTGGCGGCACGCTGTACACCTTCGGCAACGGCGGCAGCGCCGCCGACGCGCAGCACTTGGCAGCAGAACTTGTCGGGCGGTACCGCCGCGAACGCCAACCCTTGCGCGCGGTCGCGTTGACCACGGACTCGAGCGCCTTGACTTGCATCGGCAACGATTACAGCTTCGACGAGGTCTTCGCGCGTCCCCTCGAGGCGCTGTGCACCGACCGGGATGTGGCGCTGGGGATCACGACCTCGGGTGCGTCGGAAAACGTGGCTCGAGGATTGCGCGTGGCTCGAGACAAAGGGGCGCTCACGGTCGTCCTGACCGGCGGCAGCGGCGGACAGGTCGCGCAGATCGCCGAGCACGCGCTGATCGTCCCCTCGAGCACGACGGCGCGGGTGCAGGAGATGCATATCTTTCTGATTCACCTGCTTTGCGAACGCTTGGACGACTGGGCGCTCCGAGGGACGGCGTGAAACCTCGAGGGACGCTGCACCTGATCGGCAACGCGCACATTGACCCGGTGTGGCTGTGGGACTGGCGCGAGGGCTACGCGGAAGTGAGGGCGACATTCAGGAGTGCGCTGGACCGCTTGAACGAGTACCCGGAGTTCATCTTCACCGCCTCGAGCGCGCAACACTACGCTTGGGTGGAACGCAGCGACCCCGCGATGTTCGAGGAGATCAAGGCAAAGGTGCGCGAGGGGCGCTGGGAGATCGTCGGCGGCTGGTGGGTGCAACCCGATTGCAACCTGCCCAGCGGCGAGGGCTTTGTGCGGCAGGGGCTCTACGGGCAGCGTTACTTCACGAAGCACTTCGGCGTGCTCGCACGGGTCGGCTACAACCCCGACAGTTTCGGACATGCCGCGACGCTGCCGATGATCCTGCGCGGTCAGGGCATGGACGCCTACACGTTCATGCGCCCCGGACCGCACGAGAAGGGCTTGCCCGCGCGGTGTTTCGCGTGGCAGAGCAGCGATGGCTCGAGCGTCGCCGCGTTTCGCATCCCGTTTGAGTACTGCACGACGGGCAAAGATTTGGAGCCGCATGTTCGTAAAGTCAGCACCGAATTGCGTGCGCCGCAAGACACGCTGATGTGCTTTTACGGCGTCGGCAACCACGGCGGCGGACCGACGCGGGAAAACCTCGAGAGTTTGCGGCGGATGCAAGCCGACGACTCGCTGCCCACGCTCGAGTTCAGTTCGCCGAACAGATTTTTCGACGCGATCAAGGACCTCGAGTTGCCCGTGGTCACGGACGAATTGCAGCACCACGCCAGCGGGTGCTACGCCGCGCACAGCGAGATCAAGCGCGAGATGCGCCGCGCGGAAACGCGCTTGCAAGTGGCAGAGCGCTTCAGCGCCCTCGCCGCGACCCTCGGGTTGATGCCGTACCCTCGAGCCGAGTTCGAGCGAGCGTGGCACAATGTGCTCTTTCAGCAGTTCCACGACATTCTCGCTGGAACCAGTTTGGAGAGCACGTACGAGGACTCGAGGGACGAGTTGGGCGAGGCCAAAGCCATCGCCGCCCGAGCCCTCAACGACGCCGTGCAGGCGATTTCGTGGCAGGTTGATGTTCCATTTGAGGAGGGCAGCAAGCCCATCGTCGTCTTCAACCCGCACCCGTGGACGACGCGTGCCTCGGTGGAACTCGAGACCTTCGCCTTGAAAGAGCACGACGCGCTGACCGACCCCGACGGACTCGAGGTTGCGCATCAACTCGTGCGCTCGGAAGCCACGACGAGCGGCTGGCGCAAGCGCCTCGCGTTCACCGCTGAACTTCCCGCGTTCGGCTATCGCCTCTACCGCGTGCGCCCCAACGCCCGAGCCACGGCATTTGCTGACTTGAGCGCCACCAACACGCACCTCGAGAATGCACGATTTCGCCTCGAGCTTGACCCTGCAACGGGTGGCATTGCGCGGCTCGTCGACAAACGCATTGGCGCGGACGTGTTTCGCGGCATCGCCGCTCGAGGGGTGGTGGTGCACGACCCGTCGGACACGTGGAGCCACGGCGTCGTGCGCTATGACCAAGAAATCGGCAGTTTCGGCAACGCGAAACTCATGTTGCTCGAGGTTGGACCGGTGCGCGCCACCGTCCGCGCGACCTCGAGCTTCGAGGGGTCCACGCTCACACAAGAATACACGTTGCACCGCGACCTCGAGCGCATTGACGTGCGCGTCACCGTGGACTGGCACGGCAAGCACCAACTGCTCAAATTGATGTTCACCCCGAACGTGCGCTTCCCGAAAGCCACGTTTGAGATTCCGTACGGAACCCTCGAGCGACCGTGCAACGGCGAAGAGGAACCGATGGGAACGTGGGTGGACCTGACCGGTGTCTCGAGCACCACGGGCGCGCTGTACGGCGTGAGCTTGCTCAACGATGCCAAGAGCAGCGCCTCGGCGACCGAGCGGGAAATGGCGTACGTGGACTTGGGCTTGACCGTCTTGCGCTCGCCGATCTACGCGCACCACGCTCCCTACAGACCCGTGCCCGACGGCGATTACCGTTTCATGGACCAAGGCGAGCAGCGGTTCAGCTACGCGATTCTGCCGCACGAGGGGACGCACGTTGACGCGCACACCGCGCATCACGCCGCCGAAATCAACGCGCGCGCCATCGCCGTCACGGAGACCTTCCGCAAAGGCACGCTGCCCGCCATCTCGAGCTACGCTGAGTGCAGCCCCGCGAACGTGCAAATCGTCGCCGTGAAACTGTGCGAGGACGACGACGCCCTCGTCGTCCGTGCCCTCGAGACCGCGCAAACCGCGACGGACGCGACGCTGCGCGTGATGGGACACCAGATTCGCGCGCACTTCAAAACCGGTGAGTTGAAAACGTTCAAACTCGAGCACACCGGGCAGGTCACGGAAACCAACCTGCTCGAGTGGGCGAAGGAATGAGCGCTCGAGCCTGCGCTTGTCGGGGCGCAGCGTGCGTCACGCGTCGCACCCATGTGCGCAAGGCACAACGCGTGCATGGACATGACGCCCCTACGGGTCGTGCATCGGTTTGTCCAATCTCGAGCCTCGAGCCATGACCGAACCCCTGTCCGTCATCTTGATTCAGCTCGATTCGCTGAACCGCCATTTCCTACGCGCGTACGGCAACGACTGGGTGCACACGCCGAACCTGGACGCGTTCGCCGCTCGAGCCTGCATTTTTGACGGGCACTTCGTCGGCAGCCTGCCGTGCATGCCCGCGCGCCGCGAGATCTGGGCGGGCACCGAGGAGCACTGGTGGCGCGGCTGGGGTCCATTGGAGCCGTGGGATGAACCGATTGCGTACCTCGCGGGCCGCGCGGGCGTGACCTCGCAGCTCATCACCGACCACTACCACCTGTTTGAATGGGGCTCGAGCAACTACCCGTACGATTTCACCGGCTACGACTTCGTGCGCGGACACGAGCATGACAACTGGCGCACAGACCCAATCCTCGAAATTCCCGACTGGGCGCGCAAGATGATTGCGCAGCACGGTGAAGGCGGCATGACGTACCTGCGCAACGTGCAGGATTTTCAGGGCGAAGCCGATTTCTTCGGTCCGCAGGTGATGGCGCGCACCGCCGCTTGGCTCGAGCGCAACCACACGTTGGAGCGCTTCTTCTTGCACGTGGACTGCTTCGACGTGCACGAGCCGTTTCACATCCCGGAGCCATACCGCAGCCGGTACACCGACGACGATCACCGCCTCTACACGCCGTGGCCGCATTACGGTCGGGCGAGTGACCCCGCGATCATCGCGAGCCCAGCGGAACTCGTGTGGATTCGCGCGCAGTTCGCGGGCAAGTTGAGCATGCTGGACGCGTGGTTCGGGCGCGTGCTCGAGGTTTTGGAGCGTCGCCAGTTGTGGGAGCGCTGCGTGGTCGTCGTGACCACCGACCACGGGCATTACCTGGGCGAGCACGACCGCATCGGCAAGCCGGGCTCACCGCTGTGGCACACGCTTTGCCACGTGCCGCTGATGGTTTGGCATCCGGGAATCAAACCCTCGAGAATCGGCGCTCCGACGCAAACGGTGGACCTGTACCCCACGATCCTCGAGTGGCTGGGCGTCCCGTCAGAACCGCGTCCCTGGCACCACGGCTCGAGTTTCGCGCCCGTCTTGCGCGGCGAAGCTGGTGCTCGAAACGGCGCCGTGTACGGGTACAGCAACGCCCGCGTCGGCATCACGGTTGGGGAGTGGACGCTGCTGCGCGACCACGACCCGCGCGCCGCGCCCGCGCTGTGGTACACACACCAAGTAGAGCATTTGAATGCGCGCAGCAGCGCCGCGCGCCACCGCCGTCCGTTGCAATTTGACCTCACCGCTGGACAGTTCATCCCCGGTCTCGGGACTCCCGTGTGGCAAATGCCCGCCGAGAGTTTCGAGGTCAAGAACCTGGGTGCCCCTCGAGCGGATTTGCTCTACCACAACGCCAGCGATCCCGAACAGCTCCGCGACCTCGCCCTCGAGCGTCCCGACCTGGTGGGTCACCTCGAGGATGCGTTGCGCGCGCACATGACGCGTTTGCAAGTGCCCGACGCGCAATTCGCGCGCCTGCGCTTGTAGTACGGATGCCGTTACAGCGGTTCCCAGGTTTGTGACTGCCCCACCGTCACGAACCTGGCGAGCGATGCGAGTAGAACAAATCAGCAATTCTCGAGTGAAGCGGACACCCGACCGTTTTTTGGGAGGGTGGGAGAGGAACTCGGGAAATGCTGTAAATCACTTCATCGTTGCCCGGGCAACGATTGCGTTCAACACGGCATCCGTATCTGTTTCTACGCCCTCTTGGGCGGGCAAATTGATCAATTTGCCGGAATCCTGATCACGCGTTTCGTGCAGCGCGGTCGTGACCGCCGCGGTCAAGGCGAGGTGGTCAGGACACGGAGCTGAGGATGCCGTGGAGCTGTAAATACCGTGCATACCACGCCTGCACAGCGTCCGAGCTGCGCGATGGCTCGAGCGAGCGGGTTCCGCGCTGCACCACGCCCGTGGCTTGACGCGCGTCCGCATACACCCCGCCCGCCACGCCGCCGAGCAACGCCGCGCCGAGCAACGTCGCTTCGCCAACTTCGGGCACCTCGAGGCTGCGCCCGAGCACGTCCGCTTTGAGTTGCAGCCACGCCGCACTGCGCGCGTGCCCGCCGGTCACGGTGATCCGTTCAAACCGCGCCGCGAGCACACCCTCCAAGCCCTCGAGCATCCGACGCAATTCAAAGGCGCTGCCCTCGAGCGCCGCGCGCACGAGTTGCGAGCGCGTCGTCGTGGTCGTGAACCCGGTCAATGTCCCCCGAGAATGCGGGTTTGGATTGGGCGCCCCGCTGCCGGACAAGTGCGGCAGCCACAGCAAGCCAGACGGCGACGCACCGGACTCGAGCATCGCCTCGAGATCGTTCCACTCCGCCTCGAGTACCGTGCGCCGCAGCCATTCCACGCCGCCGCCCGACGCGCTCGCGCCCGCTTGCAGCGCGTACAACCCAGGCACGGGCAGCGGACCTTGGTTCACGCGGTGCTCGAGCGCCGCGCCGTGCAACCGAGGCGCAGGCATCGCTCCGAGCACCGCCTCCGCCGTGCCTGTGGACACCAATGCCTCGAGCGGCTGCGTCACACCCGCCCCGAGCGCCGCGCACGGGTGGTCGTGCCCCGCGAGCGCGACCGGCACGCCCTCGAGACCCACGGTGCCTGTTCCTCGAGCCAACCCGATTCTCGTACCCTCGAGCTGCAGATTGGGCAGCAGTGCTTCGGGCAGACCAAGTTCGCGCATGAACGCGCCGTCGAACGCGCCGCGCCCGAGGTCGTACAGCAACGTGCGTGCCGCCAGCGTCGGACACGTCGCGCGCTCCCCAGTCAAGCGCCAGACGACGTACTCCGCGAGGTGCAACCAAGTTGCCTGCTCGAGTCGCTTTGGGTCTCGAGCCTGCAACCAGCGCAGCTTCGCTGCGCCGTGTTTGGCACTTGGGAAAACACCTGAGCGCTCGTGCATCGCCTGAGCCCCAAATTGCGCAATCAACGCATTCGCCTGCGGCTGCGAGCGCGGGTCGAACCACGCCAACGCACGCCCTCGAGCTTTGCCGTCCGCGCCAACGAGCACGCCCGTTTCCGCCATCGAAGCCACGCTGACGCCCAGCACCGCGAGGTTGCGGGTCTCGAGGATTTCGCGCACCGCCCCGAGCAACATGTCGTAAAGCTGTTCCACGTCGTACTCAGCGCCACCGTCGGGCAGGTGAACGGTCGGCGTCGCTCGAGCGGCGAGCGCGATCAAGCGTCCCTCGAGGTCAAACGCCGCCGCTTTCAGGTGCGTCGTGCCCAAGTCCAATCCGAGCAGTGCGGGTTGTCTCACGCCCCGCCAGTCGCGCGCAACCGCCGCACCGCCTCGAGCAGAAAATCTGCCGCGCCGAACGACCCGCTTTTCAAGACCAGCAGACGCGGCTCCGCGCCCACGACCAGGCTCATCGGCAATCCTGGCGCGAGTTCAAACAGGGTCAGCAACTCCGCGACCTCGAGCGCGCGACACAGCGCCGCCGACGTGTCCCCGCCGAGCGCGACGAGCCGCCCCACACCGGTCTCGAGCGCCGCGCGTTTCGCCACTTCCGCCAGCAGGCTCGAGACCCGCGTGGACACCGCCACCGCGTCCAACCCCAAGCCTGCACCGTAGGCTCGAGCCGCCGCCACGCCGTCGGCCGTGTTCTCCGACCGGACGACAACATCGCCGCCACGCTCGAGAATTGCGCTTGAGGCAGTGACCAAGTCCTGCACCGTTTCGTCCGGCGATTCCAGCGCCGCCCGCGAATCCATCACCAGCACAGTGCCGCCCGCTCGAGTAAACGCCTCCAATTGCGCCCGCGTCTGCGGCATCACCGACGCCGCAATGCCGAACACCCCCGCCGCAATGCCGAACACCCCCGCCCTCGAGTTCAGGTGCACGCCCTCGAGCGCATCGAACGGTGCGGGCTGTTCCCAGACGCGCGGCAATTCCTCTGCCAACGCGCTCGAGCCGAGGATCACGCGTTCGGTCGCCACCGCACGAGCAATCCGCGCCAAGTCATCTTGGGTTTCAGCGTCCAAGAGCGCGTACCCCGCGCCCGCGTGCTCAGCCGCATCGAGCGTCGCGTCCAAATCAACCCGCACATGCTCGAGCCCAATGCTGACAACGTGACGTTTGGTCTGCGCGCCCAAGCTTTCCACCAAATTCGAGGTCGTGCGCGGATGCACGGGGTCGTGCGCAAACTCTGATTCCGCCAACGGCACGCCGCGCACGCGATGCACGCCGTTCACGGTCGTGCGCCCGTTCTTCGGAAACGCCGCGACGGCCACCCCGAACCGTTCCCGAAGCACCTCGAGCATCGCATCGAACTCCTGACCGACGTTCCCACGGAACACCGAGCAGGTCTTTTTCCAGAACAAAGTGCAGCCCGCCTCGAGCAACGCCCGCGTCGCACGGCGCACGCGCTCGGCGGCTTCGACAGGCTCGAGGAGACGCGAATCGGTGTCCACGACCGCCACGTCCGTGCGCGCGGATTGAATACGGGCTTTGACGGTCTCGAGGCTCGCGTCGTGCGTGAACACGCGGGCGGCGTAGCCGTGACCGGCGAACAGCCCGGCGATGTCGCCCGCGCCCGTGATGTCGTCCGCGACGACGCCAACGAGGGGACGGGTGACGCTCATGATGTGCTCCAGACATTTTGGCTCGAGCTTTGGCGTGTACGTGTAGGGGCGACCGGCCGGTCGCCCCTACGGGAACGCCGCGCGCTAACCATTCCAATCCTCTCCAAACACGGGCACGCGACCTCGAGCCACGCATTCGTGCGCAAACGCATACATCGCCGCCGACCACGACTGCCCTTCAAAGCCCATCGGTTCGCCGCTGCGCCCGTGGAACCACTCGTTGAAACCCCACTCTCCATCGCCCCTCGAGCGGCGGTTCATCGCGGTCAACCGCTCGAGTTGCCCCCGCGCGTCGTCGAGCCGCCCCGCTTGAACCAAACTTGCGACGTAAAACCCGCCGAGGAACGGCCACGCGCCGCCGTTGTGGTACTGGTCCGGCAAGTTGAGGTTGCGCAAGCGGTAATACTCGCGCCAATCGCGCTCGCCAGGCTGCACGCTGGGGTGCACCGCTTTGATCGGGTGTGGCTGGTCCACGCCCGCGCCGCGAACGAAGGCAAAGATCTTCTCGGTCTGCGTGGGGCTCGAGACGCCAAAAAGAACCGCACACAAATTGCCCAGCGTGTCGAAGCGGTCGCACCACTCGCGGAAACCCATGTAGGGCAGGTAGTACGGGCGCTCTTGATACAGCGTATCCGTCGCCCGCACCGGGTACAACCATTCCTTGCGATTGCGTGCAATCCACTCGAGATCCCGGCTCGAGTCCGCGCCGACCCACAACAGCGAGTTGATTTTAAAGCGCACGTCCGCCGACCACGCCTCGAAACTTGAATCATCCTCGCCCAGGGCGCGTGCCATGCGCGCCATCGCGCCGTGCGCCGCCGACCACAGTACATTCGGCAGCAGGCTGTTGTAGCGGTTGGCGAACAGGTCCGCCCAGTCTTTGGCTTCGTGCACCTCCAACAATCCGCATTCGTTGCTGTCTTGATACCGCAGCCAGAGGTGTGCACGCTTCAGCGAATCCCAAAATGTCCGTAAGCGCTCGAGGTCGTGGTCCAGCGCGTAGACGTAGGCGTTCCCGATGATGTACCACAGGCTGTTGTCAATGCAGCCCGCGTGCGCCGTGTCGGTGACGACCTCCACCGCGTCCCCGCCAACGTCGAGGCTGCCGCCGTGCGCGATCAGCGCGGGATCGGGGATGCCGGTGAAGCCGACGTTGTGTGGGATGTTCCCGAGTTCAGTTTGAAACCTGCGCAGCGTCTCCAATGATCGGTAAACGATCTCTCGCCCGCGCGGGTTGCGTGCGACCATCAGCCCGAACGCGCAGACCATGCTGTCGCGCGCCCAGACCTGCTTGTACGCGGTGCTCGAGCCAAGCAACCCAATCGGGCTGCCATTGGCAATGACGGTTGCCTCCGCGCGCTCGCGGGCGGTCTCGAGCAGGTCAGCCACGGTTGACCTCGCGCACGATGCGCCGCGCGGTTTGGTCGAACAAATCGCCCGCGACGCGGTGGAAATTCTCGCGCGTCAAACTCAATCGCTCGAGCGTCGCGCGTTCATCGCCCGTCGCTGCCAGCCCCAAAGTTTCGAGCCAACCGCGCAGTTTTGACGTCCACGGCTCGAGATCAGCGCGCAAGGCCGTGTTTCCGAGCGTCTCGAGCGCGCGCGTGATGCCCTCGAGTTCAGCGGTGAACCCCGGTAGGGTCTCCAATGTCAATGCGTTGATCTGCACCTCGAGATCAGGGTCAAGCGCGCCGTCCTCGAGCGCTGAAGTTCTCGAGAACCGCGCGAGGTGCGCCACAGCCTCAGCGTCAGACGGATTGCCGTCCACCCGCTGGGGCGACCGACCGGTCGCCCCAGCGGGTCGCGCGCACACGGCGTCCAGCGCCTCGAGCCACGCGCGTTCGGGGTCGTACAACGCGGGTTGGCGCATGTACGCCGCCGCCGTGTGCACAGCGATTTTCGAGGCTTCGGCTTGCAACGCCGCGTTGACGATGATGCCCCGGCACGCTCTGCCCAGCGTCGCATCGCGCCCCATGTACGGGCGCAGGTGCGGGTCAAAACGCATGTCCAAATCGTTGACCGGGTAGTTGTCCCAGACGAGTGGCAAGCGTCCGAGGCTCGAGGCAACGGTCTCGAGGTGCGGCGTGGTGATCGTCCTGGAGCAGATGTCCGGTCCTGTCCAATGCACGTCAATCCTCCCCTCGAGCGCCGCGCCGAGATCGCGCAGGTACGTGCTGCCACCGTCCCCGTGGTACTGCGTTGGCGTGAACGCCAGCCGCGCAGACCCGAGATCGTGCAGCAATCGGTTGCACAGCCACGCTTGCGCCGCGCCGAGGCTCGAGAACTGAGCTGCGTCCTCTGGGTAGCGAAATGCGTCTGGAATGTCGTCCAGGAGCAACACGAAGCTTGAAATGCCCAGGGTTTGCACGGCGCGGAATTTTTTGAGCAGCGCGGCGTAATCGGCGGGGTCGCTGTAGTGAAACTCGAGCGGGGTGAGCCCATACGCGAATTCGATTTCCAGTTCAGCAGCCCTCGAGTGCAACGCCGCGAAATCCTCGAGTTCCGCGCGCAGGTACGGTTCGCGCCAGCGGTTGCGATGCAGCGGATCGTTCTTCGGCGCGTGGGCGTAGTAATTGAACCCGTGCCCCGCCATGAACTCGAGCATTGAAAGGCGTTCCGCGTGCGACCACGGGCGACCGTAAAAGCCTTCGATCACCCCTCGAACAGCGAAGTTATTGGTCATTGCGCTCAGTCTCCACCACGTCAACCAAAGCCTCTCCGATTTGCCCGAAGCGCCTGTCGCCAACGGTCACGTCCACCGTGACCCGCGCCCGCCGCACCGCCTCGAGCCTCGCGTGCGCCATGAACTCGAGGGTTGTCGACCCCAACGGCTCGAGCGTGACCTCGAGTGGTTTGTCTTCAACCCGCACGCTGCCGAACGCGACGGGTCTGATCCGGGCTGTGCACGGCGCATCGAACGGATTTGCCAGCCTCACCTCGAGCCAGAACGCTTCGCCTGCAACCACAGTCTGCTGGTAGGGCTCGAGCCGTGCGACAAAGCCGCTCGAGCCGAGGTTGAAGGCGGTTTCGGGCAGCAGCGCACGGTGCAGGCGCTCGAGGTCGCGCCCACGCTCGAGGATCGCTTGGACGTACCCGGGCTCCACGCGCTGCGGGGCCCAATGCCCGGTGAGGATCAGCGTCGGCTCGAGGCGCGCGAAAACTTGAGCGCTGCGCACGTAATCGCCCGGCGAGAATTCATTGCCGTAGACGTAGTTCAAGCCCAGTCCATCCGCGTCGCTGTACTGGTCGCCCGTGAACACGATGCGCTCGCCGTCCACGTTGAGGCTGATCGCCACGGCGTGCCGCGTGTGGCCGGGCAGCGCGTGCAAGGTCAACGTGTGCTCCTCCCATTGGATCGGCGTCTCGAGCGGCAAACGGCGGTTCACCGCAATCGGTTGAAACCACAGGCACGGCAAGTTGAAGCGCGCGGGTTGCTTGAGGATGTCGCTGAAGATTTGCGGAGCCCAGACCTGTGCGCCCGTGACGCGGCGCAGCAGGTTCAAGCCCGCCACGTGGTCATCGTGGTAATGCGTTGGGATCACCGCCTCCACGCTTCTGACGCCGTGGTCGCGTTTCAGTGTCTCGAGGTGATAAACGCTGGGGCGACGGGCGAGCGAGTCAATCACGTCACCCACGACGAAATCGAACCCGAAGTCAACGAACAACGCTTTACCGCTGTCAGACAGCACGATGTAATGCGTTGCAAAACTCGTGCGGTTCATCAACACGTGCGGCGTCACAGCCTCGAATGGCTTGGCGCGCAACTCGAGGAGGCGCGGGTTGTGGCGACGCAACCGCAGCAACTCGAGCAGCTTGTCCACTGTTGCGTCAATCGCCGCGCGCACGTCCCAGATTGGTTCGCTGTGCGCGGGCAGCAGCACGTCAGGCTCGAGGTCGCGGAGTTTCAGCAGCGACAGCACCGTCGCCGCCAAGCCCTCGCCGCCGTTGTAGCTCCATTGCGTCGCCGCCAGCGACCACAGCTTGCCCGACGCGTGAATCAAGTCGCCCACGAACGCCACGCGCGCCCCGGCGATGGTCGTCAGGAAGCTCACCGCGCCCGACGTGTGCCCCGGCGTGGGCAGCACCGTGATCTCGAGATTACCAAATGTTCTGACCTCGTGATCGAGCAGCACCGAACTGACGGGCACGGACTCGAGCGGCGAGTAGCGGTCCTCGCGCGAGGAGTAATTGCTGTACGGCTCATACCGCGCCCAGAAACGATCCGGCGTCTCGAGCAGGTGACGCTCAAATTCGGGAACGTGGATGCGCGCCCCGTGCGCGGCGGCTCGAGCCAACCCCTGCGTGCCATCGCGGTGGTGGTGCGTCACCAGCACATCCGTCACGCGATCCTCGAGCGCATCAAAGACGCTGCCATCCCCGCAATCCACCAGCACCACACCTCCGCTCGAGCGCAAGACATAGGTGTTTGCGGTGTCGGTGTGCACGAACAGCCCCTCGAGGATGTGGTTCACACGATTCCACCTTCGAGACCGCGCGACCACCGCACTGCATTTCGTAGGGGCGAAGCATGCTTCGCCCGGTGCGCCGCAAGGCGCACTTGCGTCCCTCGAGAATCGATTTGAACACGCGACCCTCGAGACTTGCGTTGCTCGAGATGCGGTGACGACTTGCGTACGGGGCACTCCCCCCGCTCGCTGCGCGAGACGGCCGCCGCGAAGCGGGGGCGAGGGTCAACTGCTTGCATGTCTTGCCTCGAGCGCGGCGGCGTGCTGGGCGCGGTTGGTGGCGCGCAGGCGTTCCACGTACCACGGCAGGCGTCCGCGAATCTGCCACGGTCCGCCTTCGCGCAGGACCGTGTACATCGGGTCGGGTTCGGGGGAGCCGCGCAGCATTTTAAATTGCCACGCCTCGAGGGTGCGCAAACCCTCGAGCACGAGGTCCGGGCGACTCGAGGTCAGGTCGTTCAATTCGTGTGGGTCGTGCTCGAGGTCGTAGAGGGCGAGTTCGAGCAGGTCTTTGTAGCCGTCGTGGTGCGTGCGCGTGAGCAAGTGATCGCCCCAGCGCACGCTGCGTTGGCAGGTCCATGCCATCTGTGAGAGCACGAGTGCCGCGCGTCCGCCGTCTTCGCCACGCTCGAGGGCAATGCGTGCACTTTGTGCGTCCCAGCGCTCGGGCACGCGTCCGCCAGCCATCTCGAGGATCGCGGCCATCAAATCAAACTGGTAATGCAAGCCGCGATTGACGCGTCCGCCACGGAACCCCGGTCCTCGAGCCACGAACGGCACGCGGCAGGTCAGCGAGTCCGCGAGTTGGTGGTCGCCGTAGACGTTGTGCTCGCCTTGGGCTTCGCCGTGGTCGGCGCTGACGACGATCAGCGTGTCCTCGAGCACCCCTTGACGCTCGAGGATCGCCAGCAGGCGCGCGAGGTGGTCGTCGAAGTAGCGAACGCCCGTGTCGTAGGCGTCCGTCCACTTGCGGTAATCCTCGAGCGTGTTGATCTGGCGCGGCACGTCGCCGCGCACGTGGTCGCCTGCCCAGACGCCCGGGGCGTCCTGCGCGCTGTTCGGACCGTACCCATTCCAATTTGCCTCGAGAATTTCCTGCGTGTGCCACGCCGGAGCGGGTTCGTCCGCAAACGGATTGCCATACTCGAGGGGCGTGCGGTACGGCGTGTGCGCGTCCCAGTAGTTGACGACGAGGAACCAGTTCTCGTCGTTGCGGTGCGCCTCGAGCCAGGGTTCCGCGATGGCGTTCACGTCGTGCGCGAGTTCAAAGCCGCCCTTGCCGGGGTTGTGCCACTCGCGCAGCCCCAGGGCGTACCACGGCGCGACGTGGCGGTTCGGGAACGGCGTGATTGCGCAGGGGTAATGCTCGGCGCGGCGGAAGGCTTGGAACAGCGTTTCGAAACCGGGTGCACCACTGAAGTCACGCCTCGAGCCAAGTGGGTATGGTTCCGATGCCGCGCCGCCGTGGCCCACGACGCCGGAACGAATGCCGAAGCGACCCAAGGCGAACGCGGTTCTCGAGGGCAGACACGGGGCGTCGCTGACATAGCAACTCGTGAAGGTCACGCCGTCCTTCGCCAGTTGGTCCACCGTCGGCGCGGTCGCGCGGTGGTAGCCGTAACAGCCCAGGTTCAGCGCCCGCAGGCTGTCCACGTCCACGTACAACACGCGCACGTCAACGCTCCGTTCCTGCGCTCGAGCCTTTGAGCCTCGAGACCAACGCGCGGGCGATCAGGTGGTGGTACATCACGTGCAAGTCCTCGATTTGCTCGATCAGGTGGCTGGGGGCGCGCACGGTGAAATTGCAGATTTCCGTCATCTCCTCGTTTGATCGCATCATGCCTGTGAACCCCAACGCGGTTGCGTGGTGCAAGGTGGCGTACCCGAGGGCGCGCAATACGTTTTGACTGCCCCCGGAACCGCTGATGCCCCACGCCACGTCGCCGGGCTCGAGGTGATTTTTCAGTTGCTCGAGGAACACGTCTTGGTATGACACGTCGTTGCCCAAAGCGGTGATCCACGCGGCGTTGTCGCTTAAAGACGTGATTTTGAGCCGTCGCCCGCCGTGGGTTTCGGGGCCGCTGCCAAGGTTGGCCGCCGTGCACTTGCCGAGGTCGCCCGCGATGTGGCTGGCGAGCGCCGCCGACGCGCCGTTGCCAAAGACGTAGACGCGCCGCCCCTCGTGCAGCGCCCGCTCGAGCACGTTCACAAACCACTCGAGCATCTGGGTGTCGGTCGCGCGCACCGCCCGTTCCATCGCCTCGAGGTACGTCTTCACGGTGTTGGCTCGATGCGTGCCCACCCGAGCGGCGCGGGCGGTTCAAACGTGGACTCGAGCTTCACCGTGCCCTCGCCACCTGCCGAGCGCCCAGCGGCTTCGATGATCTCCACGACGTGCGCGGCTTGCGCGCCCGTGACGCGCGGCGCAGTGCCAGTCTGCAAAGCGTGCGCCATGTCCACCAACCCGAGCGCCCAATCCAAGCCGTTCGGTGGCGTCTCGAGCAAGGGCACGGGCGCATAGGACTTGCCGAAATCGGCGTATTCGAGTTGCGCGTCGCGCGAAAACCAATGTTTCAGGAACAGCGATCCCACGTCGCCGTGAAACTCGAGCCCCTCGGCTTGCTGGGAGTTGTGCGCGACGTAGAAATTCGCCGTGACCCGCGCGACCTCGCCGCTCGCCCATTCCAAATTGATCACCCAGTAATCCGGTGCGTTCACCGTGAACGGCTCGCCCGTCTTCGTCACGCGCTCTGGGTGCACGGTGCGCGCGAACGCCGTCACGCTCGAGGCAGCGCCCCACAGTGCCGTCAGGATTGTCAGCGGGTACACGCCGACATCGAACAGCGGTCCCACTGCGTAAAACGCTTGCGGCGCGGGATGCCAGCTTTCGATGCGCCCGTGGTTGACCTCGGCGTAGGCCAGCCGTGTGCGTCCCAATCTGCCGCCGCGCACGAGCGCCATCGCCGTTTGCTGCGCTTCGCCCAGGAAACCGATGGGCGCGCACGCCAGCCGCAACCCTCGAGCCGCCGCGAGCGCGACGAGTTCAGCGGCTTCGGCGTAGGTCATCGCCAACGGTTTCTCGGTGTAGACGTGCTTGCCCGCCTCGAGCGCCGCTTTGATGACCGTGTGGTGCGCATGGTGGATCGTCAAGTTGACGACGACATCCGCACCGCTGGCGAGGGCGTCTTTCAGCGTCGCAAAAACCTCGCCGCCGTGCTCCGCCGCGAGCTTCTGCGCGCGGCTGCCGTCGAGGTCGTAAAACCCGATGATCTCGAGGTTCGCATGTCTCTTGATGTCCTTGCAGTAGGGGGCAGCGATGTTGCCGCAGCCGAGCACGACGAGTTTCATGGCGTCTCCTTGATCCAACTTTCGAGCATCACCCGGCTGGCGCGGATGTCCTCGCTGGGGTCGAACCGCTCCGGTTCGTGCTCGATGTCCACGGGTCCGCTGTACCCAATCTCGCGCATGGCGCGCAGGCAATCGCGCAGCGGCGTCACGCCACGCCCGAAGCGGCAGGTCTCGTGCGTGCCAGCGCGCAGCACGTCTTTCAAGTGCACGTGCACGACGCGCTCACCCAGTTCACGAATCGCCCGAGCCGCATCAAAGCCCTGCGTCGCAAACCAGCCCGTGTCCACCGCCACGCCAATGCGTCCGTTCGCCGCGTCGCCAATCCGCTCGAGCACTTCGTTCGGGTTCTTCTGCGCGTGGTTTTCAAAGGCGTACACCAAATCGTGCTCCTCGAGCGTGCGGATGAGTCCAGCGCGGTCGCTTTTCAGCAAGCCGGTGCCCCCGCCCAGAATCTTTGCCCCAAGGCGCACCGCGATCCGGCACGAGTGCTCGAACGCCTCGAGGGTGTCGCCGAACCCGCCTGCGAGGGCGACGACCCTCACGCCGCGCCGCTCGAGGATTGACGCAGTCGTATCGAGGTGATCCGGGGTCGCCCAGCGTTCCGCCAAGTGCTCGGTCCACAAGTCCACCGTGTCGAAGCCCAAGGCTTGCACCTCGGCGATCAAATCCTCGAAGCGCTCTCCAAATGTCTCCAGCGGCGCGAAGTGCTCGCGCGTCGTGCTGACTGCCACACCCCAATCGTTGACGCCCGCGTACCCGTGCTGGCGGTACGCGAAGTTCGCGGTCATAAACGCAATCGGGCTCACGCGTCCCCCAGCGTCGGCGCGCGTACAGGCGCGTGGTCGCGCAGGATCAGCGTCGCCGCGCCGATCAAGCCCGCCTCGTACCCGAGCGCCGTGACCTCGAGGCGCAACGGGCGCTCCTCGGGCATGACGATGCGCTCCTGCAACGTCTTTGACAGCGTCGGCTCGAGCAGGTCAAGGCTGCGAATCACGCCACCGCCGAGCACGATCAAATCCAGATCCAGGAGATTCACCAGCGTCGCCAACCCCCGTGCCAGGTACATCCCTGTGTCGCTCATGACCTTGCGCGCCACCGCGTCCCCATCGCGGGCGAGCGCAGCGACCTCCAAGGCGTTCGTCACCTCGAGTCCTGCTTCTCTCGCCCGGCGCGCAATCGCTGGACCCGCCGCGGTTGCCTCGAGCGACCCAGCTGGACCGCCGACGCGCGCCCCGCCTTCGTCCACGACGACCTGCCCGACCTCACCCGCGAGCCCGCGCTTGCCCTCGAAGACCTCGCCGTTGAGCATCAAGCCCCCGCCGATGCCGGTGCTGACCGTGACCCACGCGAAATCATTGACGCCTTTGGCTTTTCCAAAGCGCTGCTCCGCCAGGGCACAGGCGTTCACGTCGTTGGCGATTTTGGCACGCAACCCGGTGCGCGCCTCGAGCATCGCCGCGAACGGCACGTCGCGCCAGCCGTGCGCAGGCGCGTAGACCATCAAGCCCTTGGACGCGTCTGCCAAGGCGGGCACGGTGCTGCCGACACCCGCGAGGTCGCGCCATTGCAAGCCGCGTTGCTCGAGTTGCGCGCCGAGCATGGCGACGGCGGCGTCGGCGATGCCGTGGGGACCGCTTTGGCGCGGCGTCGGCACGGTTTCCACGGTGAGCACCTGCCCTGCGTCGTCGACGAGTCCGACCATCAGTTTCGTGCCGCCGAAATCAATTGCCCCTGCGATCATGCGTGTCCCTTTCCTCGAGCCGTGCGGGTTGATGCGGGTGCTCCTCGAGCCTTCACGTCCGCTCGAGCCGTGGTTCTCTGCCCTCCACGAGCGCCGCGCCCAAGACGAGCAGCGCCGCGACGAGCACCAGCCAGCCAAACGTGTGAAAACGCGTCGCCACCCAGACCAGCGCCACACCAAGCGCGCCCGTCAAATGCAGTGGCAACGGGTGCAACGCGATGCTCAAGCCCGCAGCCAACAAGGATTTGCCCAGCGGTTGTTCTTCGACCACGTACCCCTCGAGGAAAAACGGCAGCGCGACCAAACCGACGAACGCGGCGTACAGCCACGTCACGACGATGATGCCCGCCAAGAGCGGCGGCAACACTTGCGGCCAGAAGATCAGATTGGTGTACATCAGCGCCGCAAACAGCGCCCCAATCCCGCTCACGGCGACCCCGCGCCAAAAGAACCGCCGCGCCGCGAGCCAGTACGCGCCCAGCCCGCTGCCGATCTCGTCTCGGGCACAGCGTGCCACCCACCAGTACCCGGCGAGCAAACCCACCCCAGCGGTGACGACGGGCAAAGCGGTCAACACGATCAAGACGTTCAATCCGATCAATCCCGGCAAATGCGCCCAGAACACGCGCGACGCGCGCTCCCAGATGCCGAAGACCTGGCTCACGGCTGCACCCGCCATTCCACCACGCTGGGCTCGAGGTTGAAGCCTTCCAAGGCGATCTGCACGGTGTCTCGCGGCGTGTCCAAGAAATCCACCTCGAGGTGAACTTCGAGCCGTTCGCCGGGGCGCAAGCACACGAAATCGCGCGAGGCGCGTAGGTACACGCCGTCCTCGGGCACGTCCAGATTCACGAACAACGCCACGCCGCCCGCCGCGTGCTCGAGAGATAGGATTGAACCGCATTGCGAGGCCCGCACCGAGGCTCGAGGAGCAGTCAACAAGCCGGAAAAAACGGGGGCGGCTGCGCGGCTGAACAGTGTTTCCGTCGCGTGAACCACCCGCATCCCCTCGAGCAATTCCAAGCGCAGCAAGCACAACTCGCCCTGCGTCCACGCCCACTCGAGCGCAGGCAACGCCGTGACCAACCCCGCCAGTCCATCGCCGCCCTTGCACTGCACCATCACCCTGCCTTCGCGCCAAACGTGACCGGAAAGGTCGCACGCGCTGACGCGCAACTCGCCCGTCCACGGCGCGTCCGCGACGACAAACGGCGTGACGCACAAGCAATCGTTTTCCATCACAAAGCTCGAGAACCGCAGGCTGGCGGCGACCCGCGCGTGCGCGTCCTGCGCGGCGCGGTACGCCATCTTCGCGCGCCCAAAATGGTCAACGGCGCTGGTGTTGTGCGCGTTCAACCACGGCTCGTTCAACTGCCACAGCAGCGACCCAGAGCAGCGCCCCGCGCGGCGACGGTTGCTCGAGGCTCCGTAGCTGACAAGTTGCGCTTGCAACAGTTGCGACGCGCGCCAATAGGTCTCGAGCCCTCGAGAAATTTCGTGTCCTTCAAAACCGTTCAAACCGGGGGCGGACCGCGCCGTATCGTGGTGCTGTTGGGGCGAGGCTAGCCTCGCCCCTACGGGTTGGGACGCATCCGTCTGTCCAACGCCCGTGTTCGCTCGAGCCGTACCGATTTCCCCGAATGCCTCGACCACACGGTGCGCCATCAACCACCATGACCCACGGTGCACCACCTCCGGGTTCGTTGCATCCATCGGCCACGCATTCACCATCGCCCGCTCGAGGCTGCGGCGGTGGCTTGCCCCTTGCGCGCCGAACTCGCTGTGAAACAGCGCCGTGGACGTGTTGAACGGGACTAGGCTATCGGTCACGCCCCGGTAATGCCAGGGTCCGTGCACGTCGTGCAGGTCGTCCGGTCGCTCGAGCGCCACGTCGTCGTTCAGGTCGTACACGGGTCCGAGCGGCGAGGTGGCGCGAAACGCGCGGTCTGGGTCGTGCGCGCGCACTGCCGCCTCGAGCACACGAATGGCGGGCGTTTCGAGGGTCGCGGGTTTGCGCGCCGCATCGGTGAGTTCGTTGCCGCCGCCCCAGAGCGCGAGGCTCGGGTGTTGGCGCACGCGGCGAATCAACGCGGGCGCGAATTGCTCGAGCCGCTGCAAGTACGCGGGATCGTCGCTGGGCACGTTGTCCAAACCACTCGAGGTCAGCGGGAACTCTTGCCAGACCATCAAGCCCAGCTCGTCGCACAGGTCGTAAAACGCTTGCGATTCGAGGCCGCCAACGCCGTTGACGCGAATCAGGTTCGCGCCGCCGTCTCTGGCAAGCTTCAGCAAATGCCGCATCCGAGGCTCGAGGTTGGCGCGTCCGGTCATTAAATCGCACGGAACCCAGTTCCAACCGCGCGCGAACAACGTCTGTCCGTTGACGACGAAGGTGTAGGGCTCGGCGGTCTCGGACGCACCCGGATTCGGCTCGAGGTCAACCCGGCGCACGCCGAAGCGCGTCTCGAAACGGTCGCTCGAGGAGCCGTTCACCTCGAGACCGACGCGGCAACGGTACAGGTGCGCTTCGCCCCAACCGTTTGGCTGCCACAAGCGCGGGCGTGGCACCTCGAGCGCGACCAGGAAATTTGCGCCGACCGTGAAAATCGAGTTGGCACAAGTCACACCGTCCGCATCCTCGAGCGTGACGGTCAGGTTGGCGTTGGTGACTGCACCTTCGAGCCCCCCCTCGAGCGTGACGTGCGCGAGGTCGCCGTCGGCATCCCAACTCGAGCGCACAAACACATCCTCGAGCCTTGCTGCGCCCGTGCCGCGCAGGCACACCGCGCCCAACGACAATGGCACGAGCCTCGAGCCGAAATCCCACCAGTACCCCATCCGCGGCTTCAGTGAGCGCACCACGCTCGTCCGCCCAAGTTGCCCTGGCTCGTTTGGCGGTTCGCGCAGGGCGACGACGAGCAGGTGTGTGCGTCCCAGTGCGGTCTCGAGAGGGACGCTCAGCCGGGCTCCGACTTCCTCGAGTGCACCGACGTGCACGCCGTCCAGGAACACGTCTGCGCCGGGGTCCGCGCCGTCGAACTCGAGGCTGGTGCGCGCAAACGTCCAATCCTTGGGGACGGTGAACTGCGTGCGGTACACCCAGCGCCGCGCGCTGGCCCACTCGCAGGCTCGAGCGTTCATGGCGACGTTCGGGTCCGCAATCTCGCCTGCGCGCAGGAGATCGTGTTGCACGTTGCCCGGAACCCGCGCGGGAATCGCCCTCGGTTGCGCGAACGCACCACCGCCAACGCGTGGGATTTCAGCCTCTAGTCCGCGCCAACGCCAATCCTCGCCGATGCTCTCCAACAGCGCCCAGCCAGCCTCGAGCCGCATCGTGCCTTCTAGACGCACACTGCCCTCGAGAGGGTGCGGCTGCGTCGCCGTCTGCATCACGCGCGGTTCACCGACCCGACGAAGCGCGTGATCTTGTCCAAAGCTTCGCGCTTGACCGCCTCGAGCCCGGTTTTCAGCACGCTCGGCTCGAACGCGTCCAACTCCGCGCTGGTCATGCGTTTGGTCCCAGGCATCGCCGCCAACAGCGCATTCTCAAGGTCAGTGGCGACGTTCATCTTGCTCACGCCGCCACCCGCCAATTCCACCGCGCGACGCACCGTTGCCGGGGGCAAGCCTGAACCGCCGTGCAACACGAGCGGCGTGTCCGGGAGAAGTGCGCGAATCGCCCCTAGACGCTCGAAGTCAATCTTTGGATCACTGACCATGTACACGCCATGCGCCGTGCCGATGCTGACCGCGAGCGCGTCGCACCCAGTTTGCTGCACGAACTCGAGGGCTTCCTCGGGCACGGTGTACAGTTCCTCGTCGCCCTCGGTCTCGAGCTTATCCGTCGTGGTCAGCTTGCCAAGCTCCGCTTCGACACTGACCCCTCGGGCGTGGGCGTATTCCACGACGGAACGTGTCAGCCGCACGTTTTCATTGAAGGGCTGGCTACTTGCGTCAATCATCACGCTGGTAAAGCCCGCTTCGATGGCGGCTTCGATCACGGCGCGATCCCAAGTGTGGTCCAAGTGCAACGCGAACGGAACCGTCGCGCCCGTGTCCAGGATCGCGCGCTCGAGGGCATTGCGGAAATCGCGCGGCGTCAACCCGAACCAGCCCAGTTCGCGTTGGCTGATTTCCACGATCAACGGGGAACGCGCTTCTATCGCCGCCTCGAGGACGGGTCGGATGCAGGCGCGGTAGCGGGCGCTGAACGCGGCGACCGCGTAGCCGCCCGCTTGGGCTCGAGGGAGCATTTCGGCGAGCGTCTGCCCGCCGGGAATCGTGCCGCTCATCGCGCCACCTCGAGTTGCTTTGCGGTGAAGCGTTCGCGCGCCACGTTCGCCGCCGCATCGAGCCCGCTTTCTGGGCTGCTCAACACGGGGATGCTTGGCGCTGGATTCAGCGTCGCCACGAGCCGCGCCATGCTCGCCTGAGCCAGCACGACCACATCCACGCGCTCGAGCAAACCTTGCAGGGCTGATGTGACCAGGCGGTCGTGCTCTTCGGCGCGACCGCCTTGCAGTGCAGAAAAAGCGCCATCCACGAGCACGGTCTCGAGGGTGATGTCTTTGCCCGCTGCGCGCGCCGTGTCGCGGATCAGCGCGGCGGTCGGCTCTAAGGTCGTGCCCACGGTGGCGATCACACCAATGCGCGCGCCACTGTGCACTGCGCGCTCCGCCATCGGGCGGTCCACGCGCAGCACGGGCAGATCACCTGCGTTCAAGCGGTCGAACGTCGCCCCGACACTCGAGCAACACGTCATCACCGCGTCTGCACCGATGTTGCGCGCTTGCTGGACGTAAGCCTCGAGCCTGTCATTCACCGCGTCCGTCACGGCTCCCGCGCCGATCACGTCCGCCAGCAAGCTGTCGTCCAGGAGGTTCACGACGCGTACGTCGGGCGCGACCCGTGCGGCGAGTTCACGCATCGCAGGCACGGTCAGAGCCGTGGTGTGCACGAGGGCGAGGGTTGGTTTGGGGGCGTTCATCGCACATCTCCTTCGGTCATCGCTGCGAGCTTCGCACAGTCACCGCTCGAGGTGCAGGGTGCGAATTTGGTGCGGTTGGACGGTCAAGTTGAACCAGCCGTCGGCGTCAGCTTCAAGATTCGTTTCCTCGAGTGGCCGTTCATCGAGGCGAACCAACCGAACGGTGCTCGAGCCATCCGGTGCGTGCAGGCGAATTTCGACCGATTCACTGCGCGGATTGTGAACGCGCACGATCAAGCCTGAACCATCCTCGGCGCGTTTGAGGGCGTCCAGCACAACGTCCCCCTCGAGATTCAAAAAGCTGCCCTCGAGCCTCAGCGTGTTCGGTTGCTCACTGCGGATGCGCGGCGAGTGCCCGACGGTTTTCATAGGGTACTCCGGTCGCGCGCCCCAACTCTGCGGCACGGTCGTCACGGCGCTGATTGGTGCAAGAAAATCGTGCGCGTGGCGTTCAGCCCGAGCCATCGCCCAATCGCCGCCGTGCAGAATCAAGCTGTACTCCGCCGCCCACGCGCCGATCATTTGCGCCTGGTCTGGCGAACGCAGGCTTGGACCCGCGCCACCCACCCTGGAGAGCAGATCTTCTCTCGAGAGCCAGCCCACGCAGCGCAGCAGCGTCAACGCGACCGTGCCGTCGGCGTCGGCGCTGTACTCGGGCAAGCCGCGATTCGCCACGGTGAGCCCTCGAGTCCCGTCCGTGACGCTGACAAAGCCGGTTTGCGGGTGTTCAATCACGGCGGGTTCCGCGCTGCCACGCTCGCCTTCAGGGATGCCCAGGGGTCGCTCGAGCACACCGAATTGCGTCTCCGCGCTCAAGGTTTGAACAGGCGCTCCGAGCGGGAACAACGCGCGCAAACGGTGGTCGCGCACCGCGTTGACGCCGTGCGTGCGGATGTCCACGCGCGCCACACCGGGGTACATGGTCACGTCGCTGTGCACGACGAAGGGCTCGAGGTCTGCGCTGCGGCTCTTGCGATCACCCGTGAGACTCGAGGGCAGCAGCCAATGGCGGGTCACGCGCAACGTCGCCCGCGTGCTCGAGGTCTCGAGCCAGTGCAGCGAGACGCGCGCCGAGCGGCTGTGCAGCTCAAGGTCTCCGAGTGGCGCGTCGAAGTTGTACGTGTCGCCCCCGTCGCCGCCGTCGCTGAGCGCGTTCAAACCGCTGTACTGAAAGCCCGTGGCAAAGTCCGTGACCTCGAGCGTTCCGTCATCGGGGATGACCCTGACGCGCAAGTGTTCGTTCTCGAGCGTGCTGCCGCCGAAGCGCAGTCCCGTCGTCTCGCGTGCGCCTTTGTCGCGGGCGACGTTGCCCAGCACCGTATATGGGCGGATTCGCGCGTGTGACTCCGGCGTCGTGCGCGGCTCGAGCGTGTAAGCGCGGTAACCCAAGCCCGGCAAGTCCTTCGCCACGAACTGAAGCTCCGTGTATTCGTCGTCCATGTGGGCGCGACCACTCGAGGGCAGCAGCCCTTGCAGCCAACTGAAGCGCTCGTATTTCTCGAGGCTCGAGATGCCTGCCTTGACCGCAAACGGCACCTCCAGCCCATGCGTGTCGCGCAGAATCCACGTCTGCGGGTCAATCTCGAGATGCGGGTTCAGGGCGAGCGTCACTGCTTCCGTGCGCGTCCATGTGAGCGGGTTGAACGCGACGATGGGCAATGCGTTCTCAGGTGCGCCACGCCAATCCACGCGCGCCGCAATGTCCTCGAGCGCGTGCTGCGCGAGGAGCCTTGCGATCTGCTCGGCTTCGTCGAAACGCGGCAACATCTCCGCGTGCACCTGATCGCTCGAGCACCCGCAAATCGAATCGTGCGGGTGGTTCTGAATCAAGCGCTCCCAGGCGTGCCAGAGGTAGTTCTGCTCGTATGCCCCGCCCAGCCACCAGCGCAGGGCTTGCAGGGGCTCCGCGTACCGCTCGAGTGCGGTTTGGGCGTCAACGTTGCGCCGCTTGAGGTTCAGCCGCGCGCTGAGCACGCCTGGGAGCAGGTGCGCGCGCCGACCGTAGGCCCGTCCCTCGCCGCGCCAGGTCACGCCCAGGTTTGGCTGCGCGGCGCGCACGGCGTCCACGAACTCGTCCAAGCTGCCCAACCTGTACCGCACACCTTCAGGCTCGAGGTCGCGGTTCAATGCCGCCACGATCTCCGGCAGGCGCTCGTCCACGTCCAAGTGATCGCCGCCGATGGGCTCGAGCAGCGTGTTCGTCGTCGCGTAGGCGCGCAGGTACGCGACGGTGCGCCGCGCCCGTCCCACGGTCTGATCGAGCGTGAACGCATCGTCGGTGGCGTGGTGCTTGTGGTGTCCACGGTAATACTCGAGCGGCAGGTACACGCCTAGCACCCTCGAGCCATCGGGAGCCTGCCACCAAAACTCGCTCTGCATCTCTGATGGGAACGCCGTGCTGTTGCGGGCGGTTGGGAACGCGTAGTAATCCGCGCCCACATCGCCATTGGCTCGTAATCCTCGAGCCTCGTGCCCCAACGGTGGAGCACCAAATCCGCGCCACACCACGGCGCTCGAGAGTCCGAAGCCCTGCAAAATCTGCGGCATCTGCGCGATGTGCCCGAACTGATCGGGCAAGTAGCCTACACCTGACAGTGGAATCTCGAGGTCGGCGGCGACGCGGCGGGCGAGCAGCAAATTGCGCACGGTCGCCTCGCCCGAAACCAGGAATTCGTCGGGCAACACGTGCCACGGTCCGACCTTGACGCGTCCGCTCTGAATCGCGTGCACGAGCGCTGCGCGACGCTCCGGTCGCACCTCGAGATAATCGCGCAAGACTATCGTTTGCCCGTCCAGCGTGAACGAAAAGCTCGGGTCACGCTCGAGGATGCCCAGCAAGCGATCCACGATGTGCACGAGGCGCAGCCTGAAGTGTTGCAGCGTGCTCCACCACTCACGGTCCCAGTGCGTGTGGTGGTACAGGATGACCTCGGTCGGGCGCGTCGCCGTGGTCACTCGAGCCCCCAAACCCTGCGCAGGAGCGCGTAATCCGCATCCTCGAGTGCCTCACCACTGTCCACGTGCGTCGCGTAGTAAAAACTGGGCACACCGAGTTCGCGTTGAATCGCCGTGTACGCGCGCCAACTCCTGAGGTTCGGTTGGGGCCAGTTGTCCGTGTCAATCAGCAGGTTCGGACAAGCGGCTCGAGCCACTTTTGCGCGGTGGCGCATCTGCGGCACGACGGGCTGTCCAGTGTTGATGTCGTTGAGGCGAATCATGTCGCTGACGCTCGAGAAATAGGGATTGGCGGCGTGGGTCATGACCAGCGCGTCGGGCTTCACGCGTTTGGCTTCATCGAACAGAATCCACAGCAGCCGGTGCAGCAACTCGAGCCCCCACAGCTTGCCGTGGCGCTTCAACGCGGGACCGCTCGGGGTGCGGGCGCTGAAATCCACTTTCACGCCGTCGGCGTCGTATTCCCCCAGCATTCGCCGCACGGCTTGGCGCAATCGGCGTTCGTACTTCGGGTTCGTCGGGTCGGTCGTGATCGCCGCGCCCGCCGCGTTCGTTACGCATTCGTCCATTGGCACGCCTTCCGTGTCCCACGCCTTCCACCACAACAGCACGCGCTGCCCCGCCGCGTGCCGTGCGTCAATCCAGCCGCGCAAGTCGGGCCATTTCTCGAGGTCCGCTTCGCACGTGCCGTAAGCACTCGCCCATTTGTCATCAATCACCAGCGTCCCCGCGCGCAACCCTCGAGCCTCGACCGCCGCCAGGAACGCGTCATAGTGCACTTGCTTGGCAAGGTCCGGGGCTCGAGCGCCAAGTTGACCCGCGAGCACGCACTGCGCGCCCCAGCCGCATTGAATCGGGTGCGACCACCACTCGGGTTGCACCCTGGGCTGGAGGTTGACGAGTCCCAGCGTCTCGAGGGTGCGGGTGTGCGACTCCAGCGCTGCATACGGATCGGGTTGATCAAAGCCGAACCACACGGCGGGACTCGTCCACGTGCCCGAAACGCGGGTGTGCCCCTCGTAGGGCAGGCGCAGCGAGAAAGAGCCTTCTGCGGCGTCGAAGTGGAAGCCCGTGTAATTGTGCTCGCCGGGTTCCGTCAGCAGTCCCAGCGCCAGCCACGGACCGGCGGGCAGTTCAGCATCGCTCGAGGTCGTTTGGTTTGAGAATTCCTTGCTCGAGACCGTTGCGGGTGCACCGCCCTGATCCGCACCCATCGCGGTTTCGGTCGCCCCTTGAGACCCGGTGACGCGCGAGCGGGAGACCGCGTAGACGAGCGGCGCGGGCGTGAAGAACCAGTGCGCGCGGCTCGGCAAGCTCGTGCCCATCGCGTCAATGGCAGTGGATTCGCTGGCGGGAATCGCGCGGCGCTCCTGACCGTACGGCTCCGGGTTGAACACGCTCTGGAAGCCCGCGCCACTCGTAATCCAACCGCTGCCAAAGCGCAGATGCCCGGAGTGATACCCGCCGAAAAGATGCAGGTCGGTCAGCGCGCCGTCGCCCGTCAACTCGAGGTGCACGCGCAAGTCGTTCGGCGTGCAAGTGAAGACCAAAGTTTTTCGCGTCCACGTGCTCGAGGATTGATCGACGCGAACGCACACGCCGCCTGCAATCTCCTCGAGGGTCGGACCCTCGAGCCCATGCGTGTCGTCCAGGGTTTCGCGGGTGTGTGCGCTGCACGCCAGAAACAGCGATGCCCAGTGCGCGCCGAGCGCACCCTCGAGTCTGGCGAATGGGCGGTCGGCTTGGAAACGCAGGCGGTACGTGTCGGTGACGATCTCGAGCGCACCATTGGCGTCTCGAGCGACCTGCACGGCTGGGGTGATCTCGGGCGCGATGCCTGAACTGGACAAGGGAAACCTCGGTTGGATTGGGCGGTCTTGATTTATTTTATCAAATAAAATAATTATAATGCCCGCAAAGCGCAAGCCCTAGACCTGTTTCGCTCGAGGAGCGTTTCGGATGACGTGTTCACGATTTCAACTTTGCTCGAGCCAATGCCTAGGCGTAGGGGCGACCGGAATGCGAAAGCCCCTACAGCGGGCCGCATCGCCCTTCGCCGTCGCTCGAGGCTCGAGGTTCACGGCGTGACCAACGACCCCAAACGCAGCAAAGCGATCACGTTCACCCTGACCGGGCACGCGCACATTGACCCCGTGTGGCTGTGGGATTGGCGCGAGGGCTATGAAACCGTGCGCGCCACGTTTCGCAGCGCCCTAGATCGCTTGCAAGAAAACCCAGATATGGTGTTCGCCCACAGTTCCCCCGCGCAGTACGCGTGGATGCAGGACCACCCCGCGCTGCTCGAGGAGATCAGATCAGCGGTGGCTCGAGGGCAATGGGAGCCCGTCGGCGGGTGGTGGACCGAACCGGACGTGAACCTCGCGGGCGGGGAAACGCTGCTGCGGCACGGATTGTACGGTCAGCGCGCACTCGAGCGGCTGGTGGGCAAACGCGCGACGGTCGCGTTCTTGCCCGATTCTTTCGGGCATCCCGCGACGCTGCCACAATTGTTCCGGCTCACAGGGCTCGAGACCTTCGTGTTTATGCGTCCGCAAGCCCACGAGTTGACGTTGCCCAGCAATCTGTTCTGGTGGCAATCGCCCGACGGCAGCCGCGTCCTCAGCGCCCGCGTCGAGTGCTACAACACGAATCCCGTGCACGTGCAGAGTTCGCTCGAGCGCGGCTTGGATTGGCGACCCGCCGATGCCCCGGAGTGGCTGCACCTGTTCGGCGTCGGCAACCACGGCGGCGGTCCGACGCGTGCTGCGATTGCGAACCTGCGCGAACTCGCCGCGTCGCCCGATTGGCCCACGCTGCAAATGGGCAGTCTCGAGGGGTTTTTCAGGCGTGCCCTCGAGCGCGAGCATCCAACGTGGACGGGTGAACTCCAGCACCACGCCCGAGGCTGTTACAGCACGCACAGCACGGTCAAGCGCTTAAACCGCCAAGCTGAACACGCGTTGCTCGAGGCGGAAACATGGAGCGTGGTCGCCGCCGGGTACGGCAAACCCTACCCTCGAGCCGCGCTCACCGATGCTTGGCACAAGCTCTTGTTCAACCAGTTCCACGACATCCTCGCGGGCACAAGCTTGGAGAGCGCTTACGTGGACGCCGAACGCGAGTTGGGCGCGGCACTCGAGGTTGCCAGCCGCACAACGTTCACCGCGCAGCAGGTCATTGCCGCTCAGATTGACACGCGTCGCGCTGGACGCGATGCGCCCGAAGTCATCCGCCGCCTCGATTGGACGCCGCAAGCGTGGACGACCGACCTGGGCGACGGCGTGCCCGTCGTCGTCTTCAACCCCAATCCGTGGGCGCGGCGCGAGACCGTCTACGTTGACCTCAATGAGTGGATGAGCGAAACGCTCACCGTGCTGGACGACCTCGAGCAACCAGTGTTGCACCAGCGCACGCAACCGGAGAGCGCCAGCGGTGGTCGCCCGCGCGTGTTGTTCACCGCTGAACTGCCGCCACTGGGGTATCGCGTGTACCGCGCCGTCCTCGAGCAGCACGCGATGGTAGGGGAGAGCAGGCTCGAGGTGCAAGTCACAGATTCGAGCCTCGAGAACCGCTGGTGGCGACTCGAGGTTGACCCTGCGACGGGCACGCTGAGCAGCGTGTTCGACAAGACCCGAGGGCTCGAGGTGCTGGGTGGCGCGGGTGCGCAGTTGCAGGTGATGCGCGACGCGACGGACACATGGGGGCACGGCATGACGGCGCTGGACGATGTCGAGGGCGTGTTCCAGTGCACGGGCGTTCGCATTTTGGAGCGCGGACCCGTGCGCGCCACGCTCGAGGTCTCGCTCAAATACGGCAACTCGAGCGCACGGCAGCGTTTCAGCTTGCACCGCGACGAGCCGCGCATCGTTGGCACGCTCGAGCTTGATTGGTTTGAGCAGCACCGCGCGTTGAAGCTCGCGTTTCCGTTCGATTTGGAGCAGCCTCGAGCCACGTTTGAAGTGCCCTACGGCGGATGGGAACGCCCCGCAAATGGCGACGAGGAACCTGTGCAGCGCTGGCTCGATGTTTCGGGCGTCACTGCCGACGGGCGTGCGGCGAGCGTGACGCTCTTGAACGACAGCAAATACGGCGCGGATGTCAACGGCGCGACCGCGCGGCTGACGCTGCTGCGTTCGCCCGTCTACGCACACCACGACCCGGCGCGGCTCGAGCCTGATGTGACCTACCGTTTTCAAGACCAGGGAGAACAGGTCATGCGTTGGGCACTTGTGCCGCACGCTGGATTGGACACCCTCGAGATGATGCGCGCCGCGCAGGATTTCAACGCGCCGCCCAGCCTCGTGCGCGAGTACGTGCACGCAGGCGAATTGCCCAAGACGCACAGCTTTGTCATTCTCGAGCCGCAGGACGCCGTGAACATCGCCGCGCTCAAATGGGCAGAGGAGGGCGACGACCCCATCGTGCGCCTGTTCAATCCTCGACCAACACCTGCTCGATCCACGCTGCATATGCTCGGACACTCGCTCGAGGTCTCGCTCGAGCCATACGAAATTAAGACGTACCGCGTCGGTGACGCTGTAACCGTTGTCAACGCCCTGGAGGAACCCTTATGACCACCATCGCCATCATCGGCGCGGGCGGGTACATCTTCCCGCTGGAACTGTGCCGCGACCTGCTGAGCTTCCACAGCGTCCACGGCGCAGAGCTTCGCATGATGGACCTGTCGCTTGAGCGAGCCGAACGCAACGCCTGCGCCGTACGTCAACTCGCGGCGATGCACGGCATCCCGATCACCGTCATGGCGACGACGGATCGCCGCGCGGCACTCGAGGGGGCGCGTTTCGTCATCCTCGCGTGGCAGGTCGGCGGCTTGAGCGCGTACACCACCGACATCGAAATTCCGCTTCAATACGGCATAGACCAGCCCGTCGGGGACACGCTCGGACCGGGCGGCATCTTTCGCGGGCTGCGCACCGTGCAGGCGCTCGAGGGATTCGCGGCGGATTACCACGCGCTCTGCCCGGATGCCCTCGTGCTGCAATACGCGAATCCAATGGCGATGAATTGCTTGGCGCTCGAGAAGCTCGGTGTGAACGCCGTTGGGCTGTGCCACAGCGTTCAAGGCACCTCCAAGATGATCGCCGAAACCATCGGCGTGCCGTACAGCGCTTTTCGCTATAAAGTCGCAGGCATCAACCACCAAGCTTGGTTCCTCGAGGCGACGCGCTTGGACGAGGGCGGACGTGCGGTGGACCTGCTGCCGCTGATCCGCGACACCTTCGAGCACCTCGCCTTCCTCGAGCGCCGCAGCCCGGAGGAGGACGCGCGCCTCGGCGAGCGCCGCGAATGCGTCCGCACCGAAATCATGCGCCTCACGGGGTACTTCCAAACGGAGAGCGGGCACCACGCCAGCGAGTACCTGCCGTGGTTCAGGCACACGCCGGAGCAAGTCTTGGCGTATCTACCGAGCCGCTGGGATTACTACCGCGACTGCCTGTCCCGCGCCGACGTGGACCAAACCGCAGACTTCCTCGAGCGCAACCGGGGCAACCTCGAGCCCGGCGAGGAGTACGGCGCGTACATTGTGGACAGTTTGTTGACAAACACGCCTCGGGTCATCAACGGTAACGTTGCCAACGTGGGCTTGATTGACAACCTGCCCGCTGGCGCATGCGTGGAGGTGCCGTGCCTCGTGGACGGCAGCGGCGTGCAACCCACGACGGTTGGTGCGCTGCCCGCGATCTGCGCCGCCGTGAACCGCACGAACATCAACGTTCAGGAACTCACCGTCAAAGCCGCCCTCGAGCGCGACCGCGACGCGCTGATTGCCGCGCTTGCCCTCGATCCATTGACCTCTGTGCACTGCACATTGCCGCAGGTGCGCGAGCTTGCCGCCCGCATGCTCGAGGCGCACCGCGTGTGGATCGAGATGGCATGAAGCCGCGATCACAGTTCACATCGAAAGGGGTACCTGCAAGGCGTTGGTTCACGCGAACAGTAACCTTTTGGAAACGTCCCATTTTGGTGATGATGGGCATGTACAAGGCTTGTTGGCGGGGAAAAACATGTTTGGCTGAATCACCCTCTCGTCGTTCGAGTTCAAAAACGGATGCTCGGGTCTCTCGAGCCCAAAGGAGCTTGAATGAAGGTCGAACCAACAGCAGTCCCGTCCTCAGAACGGTGAACCGCCTTTGAATGTGTAGAGTTGGTGAGTTGATTCGGCACAATTGTGGCACAACCAGAGCCGATTGAAGCCGGGTTTGTGCCGTTTCAACCAGGTTTGGGATTCACGCAAAGAGCGTCAGGCAGGACGAATTCGATTCAAGCCGAATAGATCAGGGCATGTGCAAACCCACTTTGGATCCGTTTATCATGGTTCGAATCCCTGTCCCCCAGCCAAAAGGTTATGCGTGAGGGACAAGGTTTGTTGAAACCTTGCCCTTCGCATTTTCGGTGAGAATCGGAGACCCCGCGCCCAGGGATGCGTTCACCCCGAACCTCCAGGGGATCGGTTGCACGCTCGGTCAAGACGGATTTCAGCGCCAGCCGAGCGATGCTCGAGTGGGTGGGGGCAACCTCTTGCTGCTCGAGGGTTCCCGAACCCCGCCCATGACCTTCGAGGTCCATCCAGGGGCGTCTTCGGAAAGCCCATGTGGGTCAACCCAGTCAACCCAAATCGCTGACTGGAGGGATGGACACCACCGCGCCCGTGCGCGCACTCTCGAGCGCGGCGAAGACCATCGCCAGACTGTGGGCGTTGTCGCTGCCCACGGTTTCAGGCGCGCGACCCTCGAGCACTGCGGTGAACATCTCGTCCAAGCAGCCCGCGTGCCCTTCGCGCGCCGTGTCCTCGGACGGCAGTTCACGCCGTGCGACGCCGCGCGTGAAGCCAGGTTGCGCGGGATCGGTCAGCACCTCGAGTTGCGGGGCGCTCGAGCCATCCCAACGCGCCGTGCCGAGGCTGCCCGTGATGCGCCAATCGGCTTCCCAGCTGGTCGGAAAGCCTTCGGCGCACCACATGCCCCGGTACGAGAACACCGCGCCGCTCGAGAGCGTGAACGTGCACACGGCCGCCGCGTTCCCGGTGTACCACGATCCTGCGGGGTTGAACTCCGTGCAGTGCACGCTGACGGCGTTCGCACGGGAAAAGAAGCGGGCGCTGTCGAAGGTGTGGATCGCCATGTCCAACAAGAGCGGGCTGTCCATTGCGTCGCGGAACCCCCCAAAGTGCGCGCCGATGAAAAAATCTGCGGTGTACAACCCTGGCGTGCCAATGTCGCCACGCTCGAGGCTGGATTTGAGCGCTCGAGCCGCGTGCAAGTACCGGCGGTTCTGCATGACGGCGTGGGTGCGCCCGTGGGCGCGAGCCGCATCCACGATTCTGCGCGCAGCAGCCATGCCCGCCGCCAGCGGCTTCTCGCTGAAGACATCGCAGCCACTTGCCAGTGCCTCGAGCGCGACCGCTTCGTGCGCGTCGGGAATGGTCACATCAAAGACCAGATTGGGCTGCGTCGCTGCCAATGCCGCCGTGAGCGTCGTGAACGCTGGACAGGTCAAGCCGTGGCGCTCGAGCATTGCCTGGGCAGCGTCTGCATTGAGGTCCACGACGGCGACGATTTCCGTGTCCGCGCGCTCGAGGGCATACGCGACCCAGGTGTTGGCCATCTGCCCGCAACCGACGAGGGCGGCGCGAAAGCGCTTCACGCCTCGCTCCTGGGGTTGGGCACGAAGTCGCCGCCTCGAGCCCGTTTGAGGTGGTGCAGCGCGTGAACTTGCCCGGTCATCTCCAACGCGTCCTTGTACACGGGGTCGTGCCACCCTTCGATGTCAACCGCGCCGCTGTACCCAGCTTGCCGCAGAATCGTGATGAGATCGCTCCAATTCGTGTCGCCGAACCCCGGCGTGCGGTGCCACGCCCACGGTTGCGCGCCGCCGATGCCGTGCTCGCGGATCACGTCCCAAGCGACGGTCGCGTCCTTGCCGTGGACGTGAAAAACCTTGTGCGCCCACTTGCGCAACTGCGGCAGCGGGTCAACGAGGGCGATCAGTTGATGGCACGGCTCCCACTCGAGCCCCAAATGCTCGTCGGGCAGGGCATCAAACATCAGCGTCCAGCTTTGCGGGTGGTGCGCGATGTTCCAATCGCCCGTGCGCCACGTGCCGTCCATCGCGCAGTTTTCAAAACACAAGCGCACGCCTTGATCCGCTGCGCGCCTCGAGAGTTCACCAAAAGTTTTTTTGAACGCCGGAATCGAATCGGGAATCGGCAACCCCGGCAAGCGCCCGGTGAAGCCGCTGACGAGGTCCGCGCCGAAGGCGTGTGCGTGGTCAATCAAGCGCTCCCACGAGCGCACGGTGTCGGCGTTGCCCGCGTCGTCAACCAAGGGGTTGCCGTACACCGACAGGCTCGAGATGATCGCGCCGGAGCCCTCGAGTGCGTCGCGCACGCGTAATGCCGTCTCGTTCAGGTCAAGGTCGCCCGTCGTTTGCCACGCGGTCAAGCTGAAACTCTCAAAACCGTGCGGGAGGAGTTGCGGGATGTGCGCGACCGCGCTGCCAAGCGGGACGAGCGTGCCGATGCGAATGCCGAGTGGGTGCACGAAGAATGTCCTTTCTGACGCGCCTTCAAGGGAGGTGAACCAGTTCGCGGATTCCCCGAGCCTCGAGACTCACCGCGTCGCTGCGTTCCTCGAGCACGACCGCTGGGTGCACACCGTCGTCAACGAGGCGCATGTAGGCACCGACGAAATCCCAATCGGGCTCGGTGCGCGCGGGCAAGACGAGGGCAACAGATCGCTCGAGCGGCTGGGGCGGATTGCGGCGCACGCTTGCGATCAATGCCTTTAGGCTCGAGCCGACGGGTTTGAGGCGACCCGTGCTGTCGAACAGTCCGAGGTCGTATTCGAGCGGATTGAAGCCGGTCAAGCCTGCGTCCAAGTCGTGCGAACACCACCACGTAAAGCCCCAAAGGTTGCTGCACCCGAGGGCATGGCGCACCGTGCTTTGCGCGAACGCGGGAATCTCAGCCTCCGGCATCCATTGCCGCGACGCGCCGAACTCCTGCACCCACACGCGCCGCGCGGGATCGGTGTGAAACGCCTTGGCGAGTTCCACCATGTAGGCCGCCAAGTGCACGCTGCCCGTGCCGTGCGCGCCGTACCGCTCGAGCGCCCCGGTGAAGGCGATCCAACTGTGCACGCTCGAGGCTGCGCCGGTCGTGGAGAGTGCGTCCCTCGAGAACCCTCGAGCCCCGAACCAAGGCTGATGATCCACGCCGTTGACATGCAGTTTCCCCGGCGCGAGGCGTTCACAATGCGCCAACAAGCGCGTCTGCCACGCGTCCGCCTCGGGCAGACCCACGCGGTCCGCGCCCCACTGGAGGACGTTCAGTTCGTTGCCGATGTCGAAGCCCAGAAACCGTGGATGCTGCGCCACCCGAGCGGCAAGGGCGCTGAACAGGTGCTCCTCGGCTTCAATCATGCCGGGATCGGTGAACAGGTTCAGCCCCGGCGCGTCGGGCACTGGATTCTTCCACGCCGGGTAAAACGCGAAGCCCGACAGCCAACCGTTCAACACCGTGACCTGCACGTCCAAGTTGCACGCGTCGGCAATCTCGAGCAGTTCGGTGAGGTGATCCAGCGCGCGTTCGCTGACGCGGTTCGGGTTCGGTTGGAACACCGACCACAGCAAATGCGCGCGGATGTGGTCCATGCCCAGACCAGCGATGCCCTCCAAGTCACGGCGCAGGCGCTCGGCGTCCCAGTCCATCCAGATGTGCCACCACAGCGTGGACGGCACGTAATTGACGCCGAAGCGCGGGGAGGCGGTCAAGTGCCGCTCCGCGTGGGTCTCGAGCGAACTGGGGACGTGCCCTCACGTCCTCCAGGAGAGGGGAGTATTGATGCAAATGCTCGAGCCTCGAGCGGGGCGGCTTTTTTCGCTCTGACTCGAGACCAACCGATGTTCATGCATCCCCCGAAACGCGCAGCGTGCGTTGCCCGCCCGCCCAACGCAAATCAACCGTCAGCGCGTGGCTCGAGTGCACCGTGACCTGCGGTTCCTCGAGCGCGTCCCCTCGAGCCGCACAGTGCAGGTCGAGCACGCCGTCTGCACCGAATGGATAGCGTTTCACGCCGTGATCCTCCAGCAAGCGCACGTCCCAGACGAGCGTGTCGCGCATGGGTTCGGCGCGCAAGCCAAAAATAAACTCTAACAAAACAGCCGTGGGCGGCAAGCCCGTCCAACCGACGAACTCGGGCGCGGCGGTGCTTCCGGGCTCGAGGCTGTCAGGCGCGTAGTTTTCCCACAACGTGCCCGTTTCTTCAAAGACCTTGACGACGGCTGCGTGGTGGTTCAACGCGATCTCGAACGCGAGGTCATCGCAGCCGTGCGCGCGCAAGCCGCGCAGCAGCATGTCATTCGTCGGAGCCCAGACGCCGCCGCGCCAATACCCGCCGCGCGGGTTGTAATCGCGGTGATCGGCGCTCAGCGTCGGCACGCGGTGAACGCGCTTGAATTCGTTCGGCTGCTCCAAGTGCGCCACCAAGCGCTCAAGGCGTTCTGCGGGCACGGTGCCCGCGAGCAGCGCCCAGTACGCGCCGATGCTTTTGACCGCCGACAATGACCCGTCGCGGTAACGGTCCACGTAAAAACCGATCTGGTCGTTCCACAGCTGTGCGTTGATCGCCTCGAGCAATTGCCTGTGTTCCGCTTCGAGACCTGCCGCTTCCCCATCCCGCCCGAGCACCCGAGCCATCTGCGCCAGCACGCGCGCCGACAGCGCCGCTTGGAAGCACGCGTCCACCCAGGTCATGTGGTCGTGCGACCACCACTCCATCGGACCGTCGCCGACGATGCCGCCTCGGTGCGCGCCCAAGCGCGGTTGGTTGTCCATGCCGCACGCCCAGCCGGTCGCCCAGTACATGCCGTCGGGCCACGTGCGGTAGCGTCGCATCCACGCACGGTACGCGCACAGGGCAGGGTAGACGCGACGCACGCGCTCGAGGTCACCGGTCTCTGAAAAGTACACCCACTCCGCCCACGAAAGCACCTCTGGTCCGGTCGCGGGCGGGTCGAAGCGCTCGAAGCAGTCCGTGCCGTCGCTCTGGCGGATCTCGCGGCAGATGAAGCCGTCGCGGTGCTGCTTCCTGTAAAAATTGTCCAGCGTGCCCTGAAATGAGAACGCGCGCCGGGCGTAACGCCCGAACAGCGTGATGAACGCCGAGTCCCACATGAACAGGTTGCCGTTGAAGCCGGTGTCCATGTAGGCGCTGACGAAGCCATTTTCGGGCGTGGGATTTTTCAAGCGCGTCCACGCGATCTCCCAAACCTTCCAGTAGCACGCCAAAGCCGCGTCGTGACCGTCCCAGTGCGGCGCGGGCAGGATGCCCCGCGCCGCCTCAAAATCGCTGATCTCGAGGTGCGTCGGTGTTGCACTCCGAAACGGGTTCTCGAGCGCCTGCGGGTTTTCGATGTGCGTCGTGTACCAGTCGAACGTGGCCCCGTGGGTCATCGCTTCGGTCCCGCTTTGGCAATGCCAGCGGCGCGCTGGGCTTTCCCTTTGGACCCCACGCTCGAGGCTGCACTGCTCGAGACCGGACTGCTCGAGGCTGCGCTGAACAGTCCGGCAGTGGTCAAGCCCGAGTTGCCGCGCGCGGATTCGCGGATGACCAAACGCGATTTGACCAGCACCGCCCCGCCCGCGCCTGGGTTGCCCTCGATGGTGTCCAGCAGCAGTTCCATCGCGCGCCGCCCGAGTTCCACGGAGTTCAAATCCACTGTGGTCAGCGCGGGGCGAATCAGATCGGTGAGCGGCAGGTTGCCCGCACCCGTGACCGCGACTTCCTCCGGCACACGAAAGCCAAGCTGTTGCGCCATCGTCATGAAACCAATCGCCGCCAGGTCGTCAAACGCGACCACCGCGTCGGGCGCGTCGGCTTGCAAGAGCAACTCCGGGGCGAGGCTCGCGCCGCCCTCGAGTTGATAGTTGGGCAGGTGCGCTTCCAACGGCTGTAACCCGGCTTCCTCCAAGGCATCCAGGTACCCCCGTCGGCGTTCGCGGTTCGTCCACAACGGCGGGCCGTTGAGGTAGGCGATGCGCCTGCGTCCCTGCGCCAGCAAGTGCCGGGTGAGTTGGTAAAAGGTGTCGCGGGCATCGTTGAGGACGTTCTGCACACCCTCGCCAGGGTCGCGGGCGATGACCACCGTCGGTTGCCGCGCGGACAGCGCGACGAGTTCCGTGTCTGCGAGCGTCGAACTGCCCAGCAGCAAGCCGTCCACGCTCGGCGCGAGGGTGTCGTGCAAGGCGCGTTCACGCTCGGCGCTGACCTGCGCGTCTGCCAAGAGCAGGTTGTACCCGCGCGCACCGCACTCGGCGTTCGCGCCGCTGATGATCGCGCTGAAGAACGGGTTGCCGATGTCCAGAATGACCAAGCCGACCGTGTTCGTGCGTCCGGTAATCATGCTGCGCGCGTGCGGGTTGGGGCGGTACGCGAGGCGCTCGGCCGCCGCGTTGACGCGTGCCTCCACGTCTGGGGAGTAGCGCTTGCGCCCGTTCAAAATCTGCGAAACCGTGCTCAGCGACACGCCTGCCTCGAGGGCGACATCTTTGAGGGTGATGGCTTTGGGCGCGGTCACACGAAAGCTCCTTGCAATCTTCAATCTAAGCCAAACCGGCTCCCGGAGGACGGGTTGGGAAAGAATTGGAAAAACGCTTTCCTAAAATGTTAGCACCTGCCCCTCGAGCGTTGTCAACCCCAATGGTCTCGCGCGAAGTCCCGACCCAATCGCGTGCTCGAGGCAATCGTTTGTCTTGCGAAGACAGACTCTCGAGCCTGAACGCCAGGCTCGACCCAGCCTTGGACCGTGGGGCACTTGACAGTCTTCGGGCAATGTCTGTATGGTTGGAAAAACCTTTTTCCAATCCGCAGCACCTCGAGCCCACCCGACTCGAGCCGGTGGTTTACTGCCCTTGCAGTCCGTGCCGTTGTTTCTTCGTGGCGTGAACGCCACACAAAGGAGCCCTATGCCCGTCAAGCCCAACCGCAAAGTCCTCGTCGCCTTCGGATTGACCGCCACGGTCGCCGCCGCGTTTCTGGGCGCGGGCGCGCAGACCAGCCTGCCCCCGGTGGAACTGACCTACACCTACCCCGGCGGCGTGCCCAGGGATGTCCAAGCGGTCAGCGATGCGCTCAGCGCGATCACCAAGCGTCGTTTCAACGCCACGATCAAACTGCAACCGGTGGACTGGGGTGCGTACGAACAGCGCCGCCAACTCGCGTTCGGTGCGGGCGAGAAATGCGACATCGTCTTCACCGCACCGTGGATCAACAACTTTTACCGCAACGTCACCCAAGGCAACCTCTTGCCGCTGGACGACCTGCTCGCCAAGTCCCCGCGCCTGTTCCGCACGCTCGCGCCAGAACTGTGGGAGGCGGCACGCGTGGACGGCAAGATCTACGCCGTCATCAACCAGCAACTGTTCCCCAAGATGTGGGGCTTCATGGTCACGAAGACCTTCGCCGACAAGTATCGCCTGAACCTCGACACGGTCCGCCAATACGAGGACCTTGAGCCGTTCCTGGCCAACATCAAAAAGAACGAGCCCGGCGTCGTGCCCTTCCACGGCGGCAGCATTTTCGACCCCGCGCGCCCAGAACTGATGGGCTGGGACCCCATCGTCAACCAAGGCGCGGTGATCCGGTACAACGACGCCACGCTGAAAGTCTTCAACGCCTTTGAAACCCCGGAGATGCGGCGCTACGTGGAACTGGCCCGCAAGTGGTACAACCTCGGGTACTTGACGCCGCAAGGCACGAACCAAGCCGATTACGAGGCGACGATCAAAGCGGGCAAAGCGGCGGCGATCCAGAACCAATGGCGACCCGACCAGGGCCCGAGCTTCAAAGCCCGCTACGGCGTGGAAGTCGTCGGCAAGAATTTCAGCCCCGTATTCGTCGCCACCAGTTCCATCAACGCGACGATGAACGCGATCTGCAAAACCAGCGCCAACCCGGAGCGCGCGATGATGTTCTTGGAACTGATCAACACCGACCGCGCCGCGTACAACCTGCTCGCCAAAGGCATCGAAGGCAAGCATTGGAACTTCACCAACCGCGTGCAAGGCACGATTGCCACTGTGCCCGACAGCGGCTACGCCCCTGGCACGGACTGGATGTTTGGCAATGCCTTCAACGCCTACCAAGCCAACGCCGCCGACGTGCAACAAAACCGCGCCTCCATCGCCCTCAACCGCAGCGCCAGGGCTTCGGCGGCGCTGGGTTTCACCTTCGACATTGAAAACGTCAAAACCGAAATCGCGCAATTGGATGCGGTCATCAAAGAGTACGGCGGCCCACTGTTTGGCGGCGCGGTGGACCCCGCCACGGGCATCCCGGAGTTGCAGCGCCGCGTCAAAGCCGCGGGCATTGACCGCGTGATCGCGGAAGCGCAAAAGCAACTGAACGACTGGAAAGCCAAGAACAAGAAGTAAGCTGACCTTCGAGCCACGGTTTCCAGACACCACATTCACTCTCTTCTCCTCGAGGGGAACGGCTCCTCCTCCCCGTTCACCCTCGAGCCTTGTTGTTGCAAGGAGTGCTTCACCCCGCATGGTCAACGTCACCGCCACCCAGCCCTGCTTGGAACCGCCCGCTTGGGCGCTGTACCAGCGCGAGTTGCTGCGCCGCTTGAACGCCAGCGTGGACCCGTACTTGGCGCGGTTCACCAACCCCGATGGCACCCTGCGCTGGGGCTCCACGGGCGCGGACCACGGACGCGACGATGTGGACGACTTCTACGAGGCGTTCTACAACTGGCCGCTGCTCTACCTGTTGGGCGGCGACGACCGACTCCTCGAGTTGTCGCACCGCCACTGGGACGCGATCACTGTGCAACTCACCGCGATGGGCTTGCTGGACCGCGAATTTGAAATCGGTGCGGACCACTTCCACCAAGGCGAGAGCCTGATCTATTTTTACTTCCTGTGCCTCGCAGACCCGGAGAACCCCAGGCTGCTCGAGCGCGCCGAGCGCTTCGCGCGCTTTTACACGGGCGACGACCCGCAAGCGCCCAATTACGACCCAGAAAAAAAGATCATCCGCGCCCCGCACAACGGCAGCCGCGGCCCGCGCTGGGGCTACACCGACGCCGACCCCGCCGAGATCGTGCGCGGTTGGCCCGGCACGATGGAGGTCTACGGTTTGCCGTTCACCGATGTTGAAGGCGCGCAGACCTGGGCGGAGATGATGACACCCACGGGGCGGCGCGCGATGGGCGAAGCGATGCAAACCCGCTTCGGGCGCGGCGACGTGAGCACGAACCTGTGCGTGACCAGCTTGGTCACGAACGCCGCACTGATGACGGGTGACGGGCGTTACCGCGCGTGGGTGCTCGAGTACACGACCGCGTGGCTCGAGCGGGCGCGGGAGAATGGCGGGCTTGTCCCCGACAACGTGTCCTTGGAGGGCACGGTCGGCGGGGATTTCGGCGGACGCTGGTACGGCGGCTTGTACGGCTGGTCGTGGCCGCACGGGTTCTACAACGTCGGCATGGGCGCGACCATCGCGGGCACGAACGCGTTTCTGCTTTCAAAGGACGAGCGTTTTCTTGATTTGGCGCGTTGGCAGATGGACGGCGTGCTCGAGCGTGGTCGCATCATCGCCCCCGAGGGCGTGTCGGGTTCATTGAAGCACCACTTCACCGCGCAACTCGAGACCGCGCCCGGCGTCTTGGTCGTGCCGTACCGCGTCAACGACACGGGTTGGTTCGACGAGCACCCGATGCCGCCGACCTTGCCGGTGGCGCTGTGGAACATCAGCCAGGACGCCCGCGACGTTGATCGCATCGAGCGGCTGCGCAGCCACGACCCCGCCGATTGGCGTGTCACCCACAACGCTCGAGGCAAAGAAGACGCCGGGCACGAAGCCCCGTGGTGGCGCTACCTGCACGGCGACAATCCCGACTACCCGCAATTGATCCTCACCCAAGCCCTCGGGCACGTCGCGCGGCGCTTGGCGCTCGTGCGCACCGAACCCACCGACCCCGAGCGCTTGCGCCCGGACCAGAACATCCACCTCTGGGTGCACCTCTGGCAGCAACTCAACCCCGTGACCACCGAAGCACTGGTGCAACTCACGCTGGGCGCACCGCAGTTCGTCTACAACGGCGGTTTGCTGCACGCCCGGGTGCGGTATTTCGACGCCGTGCGCGAGCGTCCCGGTCTGCCCGAAGGCGTCGCCGCCCTCGTCAGCACTGTGGAGGACACGCGCACCGTGCTGACCCTGGTCAATTTGGATGCGCTCGAGGAACGCGCCGTGGTCGTCCAAGCGGGGGCGTTCGCGGAGCACGAATTTGGTGCAGTGACCTTTTCAGAGGACTCGAGCGACTACCCCGGCTCCCTGTGGGCGTACAGCGCGCCCGCGCCGCAGTTGCAGACGCGCAGCGTGACCGTGAACGCCGCGCACCTGCGCGTCACGTTGCCGCCGGGCACGCAGATCACGCTGGACCTCGAGACGCGGCGCTACGTCAATCCACCGACGTACCGCACGCCGTTCTCAAAAACGGAACCCTCGAGCAGCACGGTCTCAAGCAGCACGGTCTCGAGCACCGAATCCTCGGGGGCATCTGTCTCAGGCGAAGGTGGAGCGCAGCCGTGAGCGTGGGCGCGGTGCCAGTTCCCAAGCAACGCCGTGCGGCATCCGGGTTGCGGCGCGCACAATTGTTGTCGTGGTTCTTGATGTGCGCGCCTGCGCTGCTCGTGCTGGGCTTGTTCAGCTACGCCCCAATGGCGGGCATCGTCGTCGCGTTTAAAAACTACCGCGCTGCCGACGGCATTTGGGGCAGTGAATGGGTCGGGTTCAAGAACTTTGAATTCCTCTTCAACTCTGGGAACGCCTGGCGCATCACCTTCAACACGCTGTTGTTGAACACGCTGTTCATCGTCACCACCCTGGTTGTCGCGCTGGCACTGGCATTCGTGCTGCATGAACTGCAACGCTCGAGCCGCCGCGCCGTGGGGTTGTACCAGAGCGCGCTGTTCTTCCCGTTCTTCATCTCCTACGTGATCGTTTCGTACTTCACCTTCGCGCTCTTGAACGTTGACACTGGGCTCATCAACCGTACCCTCACCGCCGTGGGGTTGCAGCCCGTCAACTGGTACACCTCGCCGGGGTACTGGCCGCTGATTTTGGTGCTGGTCAACCTCTGGAAGGGCGTGGGCTTCAGCGTCGTCATTTACCTCGCCGGGATGCTCGGCATTGACCGGGGCTACTACGAAGCCGCGCAGATGGACGGCGCGAGCACTTGGCAGCAGGTGCGCTTCATCACGCTGCCGCTGCTGGGACCGCTGATCACGATCAACGTGCTCCTCGCGGTCGGACGCATCTTCTACGCCGACTTCGGACTCTTTTTCTTCGTGCCCCGCGACGTGAGCTTGCTCTATTCCACCACCGACGTGATTGACACCTTCGTCTTCCGTGCGTTGCGTTCGCTGGGCGATTTCGGCATGTCGGGCGCGGCGGCGCTCTACCAGAGCGTCGTCGGCTTCGCGCTGGTGCTGCTGTCAAACTGGATCGTGCGCCGCTTTGACCCGGAAAGGGCGTTGTTCTAATGACCTCCAGAGCCCTGAACCCGCACAACGCGTCCCGCTCGAGCGCCATGCCGCTCTCGCACCGTCTGATGCACGCGGGCATGGTCGTGCTGAGTTTGCTGTGGATCGCGCCGATGGTGCTCGTGGTCAGCGCCTCGCTGACCGACGAAGACGCGCTGGCGCGCAACGGCTTTTCGCTGATCCCGTCCGTGTTCAGTTTTGAAGCGTACCGCTACCTGTTCGCGGACCCCTCGCAACTGCTGCGCGCCTACGGCGTCAGCACGTTCGTCACGGCGGTTGGCACGGTGCTCAGTTTGCTGGTGATGTGCCTGATCGCCTATCCATTGTCCCGCCCAGAGTTCAAATACCGCGGCTGGGTCACGCTCCTCGTGTTCTTCCCGATGCTCTTCAACGGCGGCTTGGTCGCCAGTTACATCATCAACACGCGCTATTACGGCTTGAACGATTCGCTCCTTGCATTGATCCTGCCCGCGCTGGTCGCGCCGTTTTACGTGCTGCTCCTTCGCACGTACTTCGCCGCCCTGCCCGGCGAGTTGCTCGAGGCGGCGCGCATCGACGGCGCGAGCGAGTGGCGCATCCTGTTTCAAATCGTGCTGCCCTTGAGCACGCCCGCGCTCGCCACTGTCGGGCTCTTTTTGCTCTTGTCGTTCTGGAACGATTACTTCTTGGCGCTGATCTACATCGTCACACCGGAGAACTCGCCGCTGCAACTGCTGCTCTTCAACGTGCTCAACAACATCGAAACGCTGTCGCGGTTGCAGACCCAAACCTCGCAGATGCTCGGCGGACAAGCGCCGACGCAAAGCATCCGCATGGCGATGGCGGTGCTGGCGACGGGTCCAATCGCGTTTGCGTTCCTGTATTTGCAGCGCTACTTCGTCCAAGGGCTGACCGTCGGTTCACTGAAAGGCTGACCGGCGCGACGATCCTCGAGAAGACCCCCGCTCCTCGAGACCCGTGCCCCTCGAGTCCCCTCCCACATTCCCGCCCAACGACGCGTGCAAAGGAGCGCCCATGACCGATTCTCACAAACAACTGCCCTCGCCAGGCGTGACCCTGCCCGTGGTTGGCGCTGCCTACCAACGCCCCGACCCTGCGCTGCTGCAAGCGCTGCACGCGGTCTCGAGTGCGACCGCCAGCGCAGAGTTGCACAAACTCGGCGTGCGGCGCACGTTCATGCACGGACCGCAAACGCGACAACCCGGTTCCAAAATCGTCGGAGCCGCTGTAACGCTGCAATTCATGCCGCAACGCGAGGACATCGCCAGCGGCGTTGCCCAAGAAGACATCGAAAAGAGCAGCGCGCTCTGGCACGTGCTGGACACCATTCAACCCTGCGACGTGCTCGTCGTCGCCGCGCACGGCGACCCGTACACCGGCACGCTGGGCGAGATGCTCATCACCTACCTCAAGGGACGCGGCGGTGTCGGCGCGGTGGTGGATGGCTGCGTCCGCGACTGGCCGCGCGTGCGCGAAATCGGCTTGCCCGTGTGGGCGACCGGGCTCACGCCCAATTACGCCTCGCAAGCGGGGCTGTTCCCGTGGGCGCACGGCGTGCCCGTCAACTGCGGCGGCGTGCTGGTGCTGCCCGGTGACATCGTCATCGCCGACGACGACGGCGCGGTTTTGATCCCGCAGCAACTCGCGCCGCACATCCTCCAGACCGTTTTGGAGCACGAAGATTGGGAGGGCTTCTCTCGGCAGCGCCTCGCGGAAGGCGGCTCCATCTGGACGTATTACCCGCTGTCCGCCGAGGGCTTGAGCGAGTACGAAGCCTGGAAAAGCAAGCGCACGAACGGCTCCAGGGCGACGTGATCGACGCGCACCTGCACGTCTGGGATCGGACACGGCTGCGCTACGATTGGCTGTCGGGCGCGCTCGACCGAGATTACAGGCTCGAGGACACGCTGCCCACGTTGCACGCCAACGGCGTGACCGGCTGCGTGCTCGTCGAAGCGCACGGGTCATTCGAGGAAGCCCAATGGCTGCTCCAGGTGGCGGCGGCGAACGAAATCGTTCTTGGCGTCGTTGCGGGACTCGAGGTGGACGGGGCGGAAACGCTGAACCTCGAGCATCCGAAACTCAAAGGGGTGCGCATCAAGATCTCGAGCCAGACGGACTGGGACGCCCTCGAGCGCACCCTCGAGACCGTGGCTTCAAACGACTGGAGTTGCGATCTGCTGCTGCTCGAGCCGCGCATTCCAGCGCCACTCGCAACGCTGTGCGCGCGGCATCCGCGCGTGCGCTTCGTGCTCGACCACCTCGGCGGGGCGCGCATTGACCTCGAGCAGCACGCAACTTGGGCAGAGGAGATCAGCGCATTTGTTGGTCTCGAGCACGTCGCCGTCAAGCTCTCCGGGTTTCTCACGGCTGCGCCGCAAGCGCTCGAAGCGGCGACGCTCGAGCCATTCGTTCGCACCGCCCTCGAGATTTTTGGTGCTGGGCGTTGCATGTACGGCAGCGATTACCCCGTCTGCACGCTGCGCGGCGGGTATGCGGACACGGTGGCGATGCTCGAGAGGTTGCTCAATCATCTCGAGCCGGCGGATCGTGACGCGATTTGGTTCGGTACAACGGCACAAGTGTACGGGCTCGAGACCCCTGAACGGCAACTCGCTTCGCTCGCCCCCCTCACCCGGCGCTGAAGCGCCACCCTCTCCCGCTGGGAGAGGGGAAAAAGCTGTGCGGCTCGAGACTTTCTGATGAGGTGTTATGGGTACGGCTCAAATTGCGAATCCGGTGCTGCGCGGTTTCAACCCTGACCCCTCGATCCTGCACGTTGGCGAGGATTACTACATCGCCACCAGCACCTTTGAATGGTGTCCCGGCGTCGCCATTCACCACAGCCGCGACCTCGTGCATTGGCGCTTGCTGACGCACGCGGTGACGCACCAGATTGACTTGCGCGGCAACCCGGACTCTGGGGGTATTTGGGCTCCATGCTTGACGCACGACGGCGAGCGGTTTCACTTGATCTACACCGACGTGAAGTTCTGGAGCGAGGTCAATTATTTCAAGGACTCGCACAATTACTTGACGACTTCCGCCGACATCATGGGACCGTGGTCGCAGCCCGTGTACATGAACTCCTCGGGCTTTGACCCCAGCTTGTTCCACGACGCCGATGGCAGGAAGTGGTTCTTGAACGCGCTGTGGGACCACCGCAAGGGCAAAAACAAATTTGGCGGGATTCTGATTCAGGAGTACGACCCCAAGCAGCAGCGCCTCGTCGGACCCGTGCACAACATCTTCAAAGGCACACCGCTGCGCGTCACCGAAGCGCCGCACCTCTACCGCCACGGCGGTTGGTATCACCTGATGACCGCCGAGGGCGGAACGGCGTACAAGCACGCGGTGACGATGGCACGCTCGAGGGAGTTACTTGGACCCTACGAAGTGGACCCGGAAAACCCGATGCTGACGGCGTTCAACCGCCCCGACCTGCCGATTCAAAAAGCGGGGCACGCCAGTTTGGTGCAGACACAGACCGGCGAGTGGTACTTGGCACACCTCTGCGGGCGACCTCTGGCGGAAGCCGGTCACGAAGCCGCGCCGCGCTGCAACCTCGGGCGTGAGACGGCGCTGCAACGCGTCCAATGGTCGGCGGACGGATGGCTGAGGCTGTCGGGCGGCGGCAACCACCCTCGAGCCCTCGTGGACGCACCCGACCTGCCCGCGCACCCGTGGGAACCCGTGCCCGCTCGAGATGATTTTGATGCCTCGAGTCTTGCCGTGCAGTGGAGCACGTTGCGCGTGCCGCCAGACCGGAGTTGGTGCTCGCTCGAGGCTCGAGCCGGATTCTTGCGCTTAATTGGACGCGAATCGCCAAGCTCGAGGAACACGCAATCCCTGGTCGCTCGCCGCTTGCAAAGCCAACGCGCTCGAGTGACCACGACCCTGGAATTCGACCCGCAGAACTTCCAGCAGATGGCGGGTTTGATCTTGTATTACGACACCAGCAATTACCTGTACCTGCGCGTGTCTTGGGATGAAACCCACGGGCGCAGCCTCGGCATCATCACGATGGAAGGCGGGCAGTACGACCAGCCGCTCGAGGCTGAAATTCCACTGCTCGAGGCTCGGGTTCACCTGCGTGCGACGTTTGATTTCGTCACGGTGCAATTTGCGTACAGTCTGGACGGAGAGACCTGGCTCGAGGTTGGCGCGGCGATGGAAGCGGGCAAGCTGTCGGATGAGCACGGGCATCTCCTGGGGTTTACGGGGACGTTCTTGGGGATGTGCGCGCAGGACTTGTCGGGGTTGGGGTTGCACGCGGATTTCGACTCGTTTGCATACGAGGAAAGTTGGGCTGGATGAGCGGCATCCCTCGCGTGCGGCGACCCCTGGGCGTCTACATCAACTGGTCCAGTTACGACGAACTCTCCGACAACGTGCCCTTGGACGAAGCGCTCGCCCTGCGCCAATTCGACGAATTGCTGCGCCTGCGCGCGCTGGGCGTGCAACTGGATGTCTACATCATGGATGCGTTTTGGTTTGCCAGGGACAGCGGCTACCGCGCGTGGCGCACCCCGCACTGGCCCGATGGTCCAGACCGCTGGCTGGCGCTATGCGCCGAGCACGGCGTGACGCCGGGGTTGTGGTTCGGTGCGAACAACCCCGCGTGGGGCGAGGTCATCCCCGAATGGCAAGATTCCTTTGACCCCGAAACCGGCTGCTTGTGCTGCTTCTACGGCGGGTTCTTAGGGCATTACGTGGAAACGCTCGAGCACTGGTACGCGCGCGGCGTGCGCGTGTTCAAGATTGACTTCGCGGATTTTCGCGCCGCGCCGCCCGGCGTCAAAACCGCGCTCTTGCCCTCGGAGATCCGTGAAGCCAACGTGGTCGCGTACCGCGGGGCGCTGAAAGCTTTTCGCGCCCGCCACGCGGACGTGGTGTTCCTGGCGTACAACGGCTTCGAGGAGCGCAGCATTCAAGGCGCGACCGACGAGCCCAGGGCGAAGGTCTTGGACGCGCGTTGGCTCGAGGCCTTCGACGCCGTGTACTGCGGCGATGCGCGCCCGTCGGACGTGCCCGCGATGAACTTCTGGCGCAGCAAAGACGTGTACTCGGACCACATGGTGCGGCGTTACGTTGAAAACGACGTGCCCGTGTCGCGCATTGACAACGTCGGGTTCATGATCGGCACGACCGGCACGTGTTACTGGCGCGGCGTGGCGGCGTGGCGCGGGATGCTCGTGCTCAGCCTCGCACGGGGCGGGTGGGTCAACACCTACTACGGCAATTTAGAGTTGCTGGGCACGGACGACGCGCGGTGGTTCGCGGCGGTGCAAGGTGTGTTTTTTGGTCTACAACGTTTTGCAGATCTCGAGTTGATCGGCGGCGAACCGGGCTCGGCGCAGGTCTACGGGTACCATTGGCGCAGCGACACTGGAGCGCTCGTGGTCGCGGTCAACCCGGCGCAGGGCACGCGCAGCTTGGCGCTGCCCGCTGGGGATTGGCGCGTGGTGTTCGCGGACGCGGGCAGCCCGCCCGCGCTCACGGGGGACGGGTTGCGCTTGGGCGCGGAAGGCATGGCGGTGCTGGGGCGCGGTGACTTGGCTGATCTGAACTGGGGCGAGGAACCCGACGTGCATGTTCCGGCGGACCTCGAGCCGCTGGAAGGCACTTTGAGCGATGCGGACGGACTCAGCCTCGTGCGTGCGTACTGCTTGGCGCAGCCGGGGCGCGTGCGCCTCGTGCTGCGCCTGCGCGACGCCGCCGGACGCACCCAGCGTTTGATCGGTGGCGACGGACGCAGCTTGGGTGCGCTCATCCGCCTGGAGGTGACGCAACACGGTCGCGCGCTCGAGGTCATGCGGCACGACGACAAGGTCGTGTGGAGCGGTTTGTCGTGGGGCGTCGGCGAAGTGGACATCAGCGACGCGGGCGCGGCGTTCACCGTGCGTTGCCAAGCCGAGGGTGTGCGCGCCGAGCACCTCGAGTTGCAAGCGTTGCGCGTCGTGGCGGCGGGCAGTGCCCAGTTGGAGGTTTCATGAAACACGTGTTGACGGTTTTGGGGGTGGTGGCGTTCGGTCTGGCGCTCGCGCAAACCGCGCCGAGCGTGGTCAATGTCGCGCCGAACGGCAACGACCAGAGCGGGGACGGGAGTTTGGGTAAACCGTTTGCCACGCTTGCCAAAGCTGCCAGCGTTGCCGTTGCTGGGCAGACGATCAAACTCGCGGCGGGCACGTACACGGAGACCAAACCGGCTGTGGTCGCCCCTCGAGTCAGCATCGAAGGTGCGGGCGAAGCGCAAACCATCATCTCCTCGAGCGGCGTGGAGATCGCTCCCGGCGTGGACGTGAAGAACAAGGATTTCAAGCTCTGGTACGACGGCAGCGTCATTCAACTGGTCAGCGCGCCGTACCCCGCGCCGAACCCGCGTTACGGCAAGCCGTCGGAGTTGCTGGACACGGTGGACGGCAGTCAGACGCTCTCGGGGTTCACCGTGGAGGGCAACCGCACGACCAAAGCGGGCGTGTGGGTGGAGAACCGCAGCAACGTCACGATGCACGACGTGACGATCCGCAACATGAAGGAGCGCGGCGCGGTCTTCGCCAAGGGCGACCTATGGTGGTACGAGGCGCTGCCCGATGGCAAGTGGATGCGCAACACCCGGCTGTACAACTTGACCTTCGTCAACACCGGCACGGACTTGGCGGACGAATCCTTGGGCAACCTCAACATCGGTGGGCTCGAGGGCGCGGAAATCTTCAACATCAAGATCAACGACATCCTGGGGTATGGCATCAAGTTCATTTACGTCGGGCACTTCCGCAACGTCAAAATCCACGATTGCGTGATCCGCGTGTCGGAACGCGACGACAAATGGGGCGAGGATATTTCGATTGAACTGTGGAATTTGGACAAGGGCAACGAGGTCTACAACATTGACGCGAACACCTGGTTCTCGTTTGTCAACCAGTGGCAGATCGTCAAGTACCTGCCCCAAGGCGACGAAGCCGAAAATCTGAAGTTGCACGACAGCAAGATCGTGGATTTGGACGGTTTGAGCGGCAAGGAGAGCGTGGAACTGATGCTCGCGGGCGCGCAGGTCTACAACAATTACTTCCAAGACAAAGGCTTTGGTTTGGCGGTGTGGGGCGTGCAGAACCCGCTCAAAAACTACGTGATTCGCAACAACGTCTTCGCCAACCCGAACCGCGCGCCGCGCTTGGGCTTCGGCAACAGTGCAGCCGTGTTCGTGCCCGATGTGGCGACCAATTTCAAGATTTACAACAACGTCTTCGACCGTATGGGCTACGGGCTCAGCCTCGACAAAGCCAGGGGGGTGGACGTGCGCAACAACGTCTTTTTGAACTCGGACACGCTGGACGTGTACGGCGGGCAAGGGTTGACGTTCACGAACAACCTGAAATTCGACACCGACCCGAAAAAGCTCAAATGGGGCGTGAGTGCGCTCCAGCCGGACGCCAGCAATTTGCTTGCAGACCCGATGTTCCGACGCACGGGCGACCCAGCGATGAACTTTTACGTCCCCTCGAGCGCGAACAGTCCCGTGCTCGGCGCGGGTTTCGACACGGGCATGTTCGGCGGGGCGAAGCCGTTCATCGGCGCGTTCAACCTCGAGGGCAAGCGGTGAGCGAAGCGGTGCTGCCCCTGCTCGAGATCGCGGGGACGAAAACTTGGATGGCTCCTGGGTTGACGCAATTCGCGCGCTTGCCGATGCACGCGGCGTTCTACCCGCTCGAGTATGCAACGCGGGCGCTCGAGCTTGAAGCTTTGACACTGCCCGACCCGGCGTCGCCGTGGGTGCAATCGCTCGAGGGCACGTGGGATGGGCGCGTCTACCCGCGTCCCGAAGCCGTCGGGCTCGAGGTGCTGCTTGACGCGCTGCCCGCTGGGTTCACACCGATTCCCGTGCCGAGTTGCATTCAGTTGCACGGCTTGGACGCGCCGCAGTACACGAATATTCGCATTCCCTTCGATCTCGAGCCGCCGTTCGTCCCTGACGACAACCCGACCGCCGTGTACCGCCGTCAGTTCGACGCCCCTCGAGCCTGGGAAGGTCAACGCGTCGTGCTCGAGTTCGGCGCTGCCGAGAGCATGCTCTACGTCTACCTCAACGGGCACGCCGTGGGCATGGGCAAGGATTCGCACCTCAGCTCGAGTTTCGAGATCACGCCCTTCCTGCGTTTCGACGCGCCCAACACGCTCGTCGCCGTCGTGCCGAAGTGGAGCGACGCCACGTTCATCGAAGACCAAGACCAGTGGTGGTTCTCCGGCTTGACGCGCCCCGTGACGCTGTACGCGACGCCGCGCACGCACATCGCCGATGTGATCGCGGATGCGGGGCTGCTCGAGGACGGCGCGGGACGGCTCAGGCTCGAGGTTCCGCTGGGCTTCGACGGCTCGAGCCTGGGTGCTGGATTCCGTGTCCGCGCTTCGTTGTACGACGGCGAGACCCAGGTGCTCGAGGATGTGCAGGACGTTCCGGTCACGTCCGACCTGTCGTTTTACGGCACGCGCGATTTCACCTTGCGCCGCCACCGCGCCCGCTTCGACTTGTCCCTGCCGAATGTCCGCGCATGGTCGGCGGAATCCCCCGCGCTGTACACGCTCACTGTGGAACTGCTCGAGCCTGACGGGGGCACGGTCACGCACACGGTCGCCGTGCGCGTCGGATTCAAACGCGTGGAACTCAAAGACGGCGACTTGCTCGTCAACGGCGCGCGGGTCATGCTGCGCGGCGTCAACCGTCACGACACCAGTCCCACGCTCGGACGCGCGGTTTCACTCGAGTCCATGCTGCTGGACGTGCGCTTGATGAAGCAGCACAACTTCAACGCTGTTCGCACCGCGCATTACCCGCCGCACCCACGCTTCCTCGAGGTCTGCGATTGTTTAGGGCTGTACGTCGTGGATGAAGCCAACATCGAATCGCACGCGCATTACCTGGAACTCTGCCACGATGTCCGTTACGCCAGCGCCCTCCTCGAGCGCGTGCAGCGCATGGTGGGGCGCGACCGCAACCACGCCAGCGTCATCCTCTGGTCGCTGGGCAACGAGAGCGGCTACGGCGCGATCCACGACGCCTGCGCCGCGTGGGTGCGCGCGGTGGACGCGCGACCTGTGCATTACGAAGGCGCGTGCTTCGTCGAAGAGCGAATCTCGAGCGCGGGAAAACACGCGTCCGACGTGATGAGCATGATGTACCCGACCCTCGAGCGGATGCGCGACTGGGCGGACGCCTCCGACGGCACGCGCCCGCTGATCTTGTGCGAGTACAGCCACGCGATGGGCAACAGCAACGGCGGTTTGGACGTGTACTGGGCGCTGTTTGAATCACATCCCAGGATGCAAGGCGGCTTCGTCTGGGAGTGGGCAGACCACGGCTTGCTGGCGCACACGGGCGACGGACGGGCGTACTGGCGTTACGGCGGCGATTTTGGCGAAGCCATCCACGACGGCAATTTCTGCATGGACGGCTTGACCCAGCCCGACCGCACGCCGCACCCCGCGCTGCGCGAGGTGCAGTTCTTGCAGCAACCCGTCAGCGCGCAACGACTCGAGGACGGCAGGCTCGAGGTTCGCAACAAGAATTGGTTCACGTCCCTCGGGTGGCTGTCTGGCACGTGGTCGTTGCTGCGCGACGGAGAACCCATTGCGAGCGGCGCATTGCCCGCGCTCGAGGTTGCGCCGCAAACCGCTCGAGGCTTCGATCTGGACTTGCCCGTGCTCGATGGTGGACGCACGCACCACCTGAAATTGGAGTTTCGCGCGCTCGAGGAGACCGTTTGGTGCGCGGCGGGTCATCTCGTCGCATGGCAGCAACTTGGGTTGACGGAGGGCACAGCCGCATCCTCGAGCCTTGCATCACCGCCCCTCGGGGTGGATCAGTGGGTGGTGAACGGCGTGAATCTGCTGCTCGAGTCGCCACGCTTGTGCCTGTTCCGCGCGCCCGTGGACAACGATGGGATTTACACGATTCCACTGCGCGAAGACATGGTGCTGACGCGTTGGATCGCGTGGGGCTTGGACGCTGAATTGCAAGGGGAAACGCTCGAGGCGCACGCAGAACCCCTCTCTGACGGCTCGAGCGTCCACACGGTGACGACGCAGTACAGCAGCCGTACCCGCTCGGACCTCGCCACGATGACCCTGACCACGCACCTGCACGCGCACGGCGGCGCGCGGCTCGAGGCGGCGGTTCACGTGGATGAAACGCTGGACGACCTGCCGCGCGTCGGTTTGCAACTCGAACTGCACCCCAGCCTCGAGCATTTGCGTTTTCGCGGCTTGGGACCGCAGGAGACTTACCCCGACCGCCGCGCGGGGGCGACCCACGGCATCTTCGAGGGCACCGTGTCAGCGCAGCTCTACCCGTATGCGATGCCACAAGAGAGCGGGCACCACCACGGCACGCACTGGCTCGAGTTGCGCGACGGGCACAGCGCGGGCTTGCGTTTTGAAAGCGATGCACCGTTCGGGTTCAACGTCGCGCACTTCACCCCGCACGACGTGTATGGCGCGCACCACACGACCGACTTGCTGCCCAGAGACGCAGTAATCCTGCACCTCGACGCCGCCATGCGCGGGCTGGGCACCGCGAGTTGTGGTCCCGACACCGCGCCCGAGCACCGCGTGTCTGGCGGCACGCACCGCCTCGCGCTCGAGGTTCGCGCCCTGGGCTCGAACCGCGGAGGTTGAACGCCACTCGGACCACAGCGGGGCTGCGCAACTTTCATGTGCCCGCCCAACCCCCTATACTTTTTGCATGACCGCCAGGGCTGCCCGCAAAACCGTGTCGGCGGAGGAACGGGTGGTCGTGGAGCAACTTGTGCGCGTCACGCGGACCGTTGACGCGCTTTCTGAATTGGGTTGGCTCGAGGGTTCGCGCTCGGAGATCAACCCCCAACAACGCCACAGTTCGTTTTAATTCCCTCGAGCACGCGTGACCGGGGGTGAAGGGTGAAGCATGTACATCGCCATCGCTGGGAACATCGGCTCAGGAAAATCCACGCTCACGACGATGCTCTCCGAACGGTACTCGTTGCAGCCCGTGTTCGAGGCGGTGGACGAGAATCCGTATTTGGAAGATTTTTACAAAGACATGGCGCGGTACGCGTTTCACAGCCAGGTGTTCTTTTTAGGCAAGCGCCTCGAGCAGCACCTGCGCGAAGTCAACACCGCGCAGCGCGTCATCCAAGACCGCACGGTGTTCGAGGACGCCGCGATTTTCGCGCAGAACTTGCGCAACCAAGGCTTCATGGACGACCGCGATTGGTTGACGTACCGCAACTTGTACGAGGGCATTTCCCCAGCGCTGCACGTGCCGACGCTGACGGTGTACATCAAATGCAGTTTGGAGACGCTCAAAAAACGAATCTCGAGGCGGGGCAGAGATTACGAGCAAGCCATTCCCGACGAATACCTGCTGCGGTTGAACGCCTTGTACGAGCGTTTCATGCGCAGTTACACGCTCTCCCCAGTCATCACCGTGCCTGGGGACGAATTGGATTTCATCGCGGATCGGTATGCCTTTGGGTGGATTTGCGGGCAGTTGGAAGCTCGAGGCTTGGACGTGCCAATGCTCGAGACACCCGTGCTCGAGACACCCCTGCTGGAAACGCCTGTGCTCGAGACCCCTGAATCCGCGCCCCTCGAGTTCCGGCGCGCGTAACGGCGGCGTTTGGGGTCATGCCGTTGCTCGTTTTTGCTTGGCTTGAAGCCTGCGGCGGATCGCCCACTCGGCAACGACGACGTTGATGACCCAGCCCGCCCCGAGGCTGATGGCTCGGGTGAGGTCATTCAAATACTCGGGGAACAGGAGAAACAGCGGCGCGGCGGTGAAGACCTGCGTGCTCCCGCCCGCGCCCACGGCATAGGCTCGGGTCATCCAAACGCCGTGGCCGGCATAGTTCCGCCGATAAATGGCGATAGACCCCAGCGCAATCGTCAGGATCATCCACACGCTGAAGACCAATCGCGTTGTGTACACCAGCGCACCGTCGTAGGCGGGCATCGCATAGGCGTGAATCATCCACAGCGACGACAACGCCACGACCAACCCAGTGGGGACGAGGATTCGCCCGAATATCCGGTGCCAACCCGGTTTCGGGCGGCGCAGCCTCGGGGCAAACTGCAACGCTCCCAAAATCAGGAACACGATGCCGCTCAAGCTGTGTGCCACGATGGGCAGCGGATCGGCAAAGAAGCGCTGGTTCTGCGGGGTGATGATGGTTGCGCTGTTGCTCTGCTCCAACAACCGGAAAACCCCCGAGGCAGACGGAACCAAAGCCAGCAGAATCAGGACTGTGGGAACCAGCCACTCGTTTTTGTTGGGCGCAGATGTTTTGTTCATCACAACTCCTTTTTTGCGGTAGAGACGACATTGGGCTGTGGCAGGCGCATCTCGAGACCGCAAAACCGATGCTCGAGCGCAACCCACTGGCTACACGGTGATGACGACTTTCCCCCTGGCGCGACCCGCTGCCAGGTACCGCAAAGCTTCGGGCACTTCGCTCAGGCTGTAACTGCGGTCAATCACGGGGGCGATCCGGCGGGTCTCGAGCAGCCCGCCCAGCGTCTCGAGGTCGTCCGCGCTGGGTGTGGCGGTCAGGCTGACGATCCGTTGCCGCCCGCCGAGCAGTGGTCCCAGCAGCAGGGCTGCGAAGATCTGGCGCAGCGAGCCGCCCACGACCACGCAGGTTCCGTTGGGCTCGAGGGCACGCTTGTAGTCCCAGATCGAGCGGTCGCCATTCACGGCCAGAATCAAGTCGTAGCGGGCGTCGCCGCCCGTGAAGTCCTCGCGCGTGTAGTCAATCACCCGGTCGGCTCCCAGCGAGCGCACCATCTCCACTTTGCGGGTGCTGCACACCGCCGTCACCTCGGCTCCGAAGTGCTTGGCGAGTTGCAGCGCGAAGCTGCCCACCCCGCCCGAGGTACCGCAGATCAGCACTTTCTGTCCGGCTCTGACCCGCCCTTTGCGCAGTGCTTGCAATGCCGTGACCCCCGCCAGCGGAACGGCTGCCGCTTGCGCGAAGCCCACATTGGCGGGCATGTGGGCCAGCACTTTTTCGGGCGCGCAGGCGTACTCGGCGAAGCCGCCCAGCCCGCAACCGGACAGGTCAGCGAACACCGCGTCACCCGCTTGGAACCGGGTGACGCCCACGCCCACTGCTTCCACCCGTCCAGCCACGGCGGTCCCCAAGACGCGAAGCTTGGGTGTGAACAGCCCGTGGACGAGGCGCAGCATGAACGGCTGACCGCGCAACAGGTATAGATCGGCAGCGTTGATTGAGGCGGCGTGCACGCGGATCAGCACCTCACCTGGTTTGGGCGTGGGGCGCTGGATTGCCTCGAGCCGCAGCACTTCGCTCGAGCCGTAGCAGTCCCGAACGACAGCTTGCATGGTGAGGACTTCGGCGTTGATCTTGTCCTGGCTGCTGGTCCTGTTCACTTCGATGTCCACTCCTTTGCAACCCTCCTCAAGACACGCGGGGGTTGCGCTCGAGTGAGTGTGCGTCGGAGTCTTCAAGACGTGTTCGGGAGAACTACAAGGGTTTGACAAGTTCGGTTTGACAAGAAATCTTGTCAAACCGTTCCAAGAACCTTGGCGGTCTTGTTTAAGCTGGGCGCAGTGACCTTCAACGCCCCCTCCCCGTTGGTCTTGGTTGTCGAAGACGAACCGGACATCGCCGATTTGCTCGAGGCGTACCTGCGCCGCGAGGGGTTTCGCACGGAGCGCGCGGGGGACGGCTTGAACGCCGTGCGCTTGCACCGCGAGGCGCGACCCGATCTGGTGCTGTTGGACGTGAACCTCCCAGAGTTCGACGGCTTTGAAGTGCTGCGTCAGATGCACCAAACCGCGCCGACGCCGACGATCATGGTCACGGCGCTCGCCACGGATTTGGACAAGTTGCTGGGGCTGCGCATGGGCGCAGACGATTACGTCGTCAAACCCTTCTCGCCGCAGGAGGTCGTGGCGCGCGTCAAAGCCGTGCTGCGCCGCTCGAGCGCGCAACGCGACGCCGGACCGCTGCGCTTGGCGACCCTCGAGCTAGACCCGCTCGCCGTGCGGGTGCGCGCTGGGAACAAGCCGCTGGATTTGACGATGACCGAGTACCGCATGCTCGAGCACCTGATGCGCCACCCGAACCGCGTGTTCACCCGCGCGGAACTCTTGGAGGTGGCGCTGCCCGACTCTGATGCCCTCGAGCGCGTGGTGGACACGCATTTGGGCAACCTGCGCAAGAAGCTCGAGGCGGCGGGGTTGCGCGACGTGATCCAGACCGTGCGCGGCATGGGGTTTCGCTTGGGGTCAGGGTGAGGCGCGTCGTCAAGGGCTCGATAGGCTCCAGCCTGTACGCGACGATGCTCGCAGGAATGCTGTTCACGGCATTTGTCGTGTTCGTGGTGCTCGGGTACGCGTGGACGGTGTACATCGGGGAAACGCAGCGCTCCGCGACGACCTTGATTGCCCAACGCTTTCAGGTTCCCGTTGTTGAGGTGCGGCAACTGCTCGAGCAAGCCGCGACGCAAACCGAACGCTCGAGCGACTACAACGTGTACGGCGACCTGCAAGGACTCACGCTGTTCGCGGCGGTGCTGCTCGTCGTCGTGCTGCCCGCGCTCGTGGCTTGGTGGTCGGCGCGGCGCTTCGCGCAACCGCTCTCGCAACTCTCCGCAGCCGCGCACCGCATCACCACGGGGGATTTCACGGCTCGAGCCCTCAACCCAGCCCTCGAGCGGCGCGGTGACGAAACGGCGGTGCTGCTCAAAGACTTCAACGCGATGGCGAGTGCCCTGGAACGGCTCGAGGGAGAACGGCGTTACGGCGTCGCGGCCATCGCCCACGAGTTGCGCACACCGGTCACGGTGCTGCGCGGGCGGCTCGAGGGCGTGCGCGACGGCGTGATTCCCGCCAGCACAGAGGAGTTCACGCGCTTGATGGGACACGCGGAGTTGCTGGCGAAACTGATCGAGGATTTGCAGTTGTTGTCGCTGCTGCAAGCCGGGGAGTTGACCCTCGAGCGCGAGGTCTTGACCGTGCAAGACGTGTTGAAACGCGCGCAAACGGATTGCTCGAGTAACGCCAAAGGAATAGAAGTGTTGCTCGAGATGCCAAGCGACCCGGTGCGGGTGCACGCTGACCGACAACGCCTCGAGCAAGTGCTGGGCAATCTTCTTGGCAACGCCTTGCGGCACACGCCGGAACGCGGTCAAATCACACTGCGCTTGGCAACCCGAGGCGACGCCGCCGTGCTCGAGGTCGAAGATTCCGGTCCGGGGTTCACGCCAGAAGCTTTGGAGCGTGCATTCGAGCGGTTTTACCGCAGCCCAGACCGTGCGCGGCAACGCGGCGGCAGTGGATTGGGATTGGCGATCTCGAGGTCATTGGTGGAAGCGCACGGCGGGCGGATTGAACTGTTCAACACGGGATCGGGCGCGTGCGTGCGGGTCACGCTCGAGCGCGCGGACTGAACTCGAGTTGCTGGGGACGCCACTCTCATCCCCAACCCTTCTTGCCGCCTACCCCAGCACCTTCCGGGCTTGCGGCGCTTCTCCCGCCAGCGGAAGAAGGGAGCCGTGTTGCACACCGATTTGCCCTCTCCCGTGCAAACGGGAGAGGGCAGCCACCAACGCAGTCGAAACCAAGCGTCAGAAACGCGCTCATCTCGAGTCTCGAGCCTAGACCAATGCCGCTTCTCGAGCCGCGAGTTGCGCTTTGATGTGCGCCACCGCGTTCAACGCGTCCACCTTGCCGTTCTCGATGAAGACCTGCCCGGTGAAGCGCCCCGCGTAGACGCTGCCGATCACGTACAAGCCCGGTAGGTCTCGAGTTTCAAACGTCGCTGGGTCATACGCAATGCGTCCGTCAGCATCCACAGAAATCCCGGCTGCCTCGAGCATCGTCGTGTCCGGGGCGTACCCGACAAGCAGGAACGTGAAATCCGTGGGGATTGCCTTCACACCCTCGGGCGAATCCACGACGACCGCATCGGGCGTGACCTCGAGCACGGTGCTGGCAAGTTGCGCCTTGATGCTCCCCTCTTTGATGCGGTTCTCCAGGTCCGGTTTGACCCAGTATTTGATCGTGTGCTTCAAATCCGGTCCTCGGTGCACGAGGGTCACGTTGACGCCGTGGCGGTACAGGTCCAGCGCCGCGTCCGCCGCGCTGTTGCCGCCGCCGACAACGGTCACGTTTAAGCCCCAGAACGGGTGCGCTTCGGTGTAATAGTGCGACACGTTTTCGCCGTCCTCGCCGGGAATCCCGAGGCGGTTCGGGTTGTCGAAATACCCGGTGGCGACGATGCATTTGCGGCACTCCACGACGCCCATCGCCCCACTTTTTTCTTCGACCTCGAGCGTGAACCCGGCTGGCGCGGGGTGAATGGCGACGACTTCGCAGTATTGACGGATGTTCAAGCCTTCCCTGGCAGACACGAGGCGGTAATACGCCAGAGCCTCCTTGCGCGTGGCTTTTTCGGTGCTCGTGACAAATGGGTGGTTCCCAATCTCGAGGCGTTCGGCTGTTGTAAAGAACGTCATGTACGTCGGATACTCGAAGACCGCGTTGACCACGCAGCCTTTCTCCAAAACGACGTAGGACAGCCCCGCGCGTTTGGCCTCTATCGCCGCTTGCAAACCCACGGGACCCGCGCCGACGATGGCGACATCGAACATCATGGCTACAGGCTACCTCGAGACCCGCGAAGGCAGAAGGAACACTTGTCCGTTTGGGAACGGCTGTCACGGGCTCAGCGGTCCGCAAAACCCGGTGGCTCGAGTCCCAGCAAGCGCAAGTACACCATGCCCTGCGCACGGTGATGGACCTCGTTGTCTATTTGATAGAGCACGTAATCAATCACGGGTTGTTCCACGCCGAATTCGGCGGCACGGGCAAGCCAACGCTCCGGTGAAATTCGCTGGAATGCCGATTGTAGAAAATCGCTGTTGGCATCCCACGCCTCGAGCAGCGCGGCTTTGGAAGGGAGATCAGGCGGTGACTTGCCCCAATCGAACTGCCCTGTCGCCACGCCGTTCAGCACGGGGCGAACTATGCCGATCACTTCCAGCATCATCGCGCCGAAGCTGCGCATCGGCGGCGCGGGTTGAAACGCGAACAATTGCCCGTCGGGAAAGCGTTCGATGGTGGCGCGGGTCAAGCGCTGATGACCTTGCCAGTGGACGAGTAGAGTTGCGGGCGTGAAAATGGCGGTGTTATCCATGAATGGCCTCCTGCGGGGGGTGTCAACCTCACCATAGCCCGAGTTCCCGCCAGAATGTGTCGGCATTCCTGTCGTTGTGGTTGCCAACGTACGCCTCCTCCAAGCAAAAGCCGAAGCCCTCGCGCTCGAGTTGGGGCAACGCATCAGCGATCTCGAGCGGATCACCGATGCGTTGCGGGTGCGCAGCCGTACCAGGTCATTCGCAATTCACCCAGCAACGCGGTTCCGGGCTCGTTCTCGCCCGAAACGTTTGCGCCGGGTCAGATCAGCGTCACCGCCAGCCTCACCATCAGCTTTGAACTGACGAAGTAACACCACGCCAACCAGACCCCTCGAGCGTCGCGGCTCGAGGGGGTTGTCTCGTTCACCGTGCAGCCCACGGGCGATGCGCGGGCGCGTGATACTTTGGACGCACGATGTTCTTCTTCATTCAGTTGCTCGCCACGGACCCGCTGGCGTACCTCGTGGCACTGGCGGCGATTGCCTTCTCTTTGGTGTTGCACAACGTCGCGCAGGCGGCGACCGCGTCCGCGTTCGGGGATGGCACAGCGCGCTTGCGCGGCTTCATGGGCACGGAGCCGCGCTTGCATTTGGACACGATGTACCTGCTGTGGCTGGCGATTTTCGGGTTTGCACTGCCAAACCAGATTCCCTTGAACAGTTATGCGTTCTCCCGGCAGGGTGCGCGGGAAGCCCTGGTTTGGTGGTCGGGTCCGCTGGCGATGATCGTGTTTGCGTTCCTGCTGATCACCTCGGCGGTGCTGATGCTGCGCTTCGGGGGCGGCGCGCTCGAGGGGCTGGCGAACGGCTTGAACCAAGGCGCGGGGCGGGTGCTGAGCCTGGGTGTGATTTTCCTGTTTCCGATCCCGCCGCTCGCCGGGGCGCGGGCGGTGTTCGCCGTGGGCAACGCGCAGGTGCGCGGCTGGTTGCGCGACTTGGAAGTGTGGATGTCGCGCTCACCATTTTCGTTCATGCTGATCTTCATCGTGCTGAGCTTGCTGGGCGTGACCGGGGCGCTGTCGGGGTTCTTCTACCGCATTTTCATTGCGATCCTGGGCGTCTTCGGCTTGGTCTAAGGTGACGATAGTCGGGCGCTTCCAAGACAATCCGCTCGAGGCCATCGTGTGGATGCTGGTGTTGCTCTTCTCCGTGGTGTTGCACGAGTATGGTCACGCGTGGGCGGCGATCTGGCAGGGCGACGACACGCCGACCAAGAATGGGCGCTTCGACTGGAACCCGTTTCGGTACTTGGATTGGGTCGGGGTGGCGCTGTTCGTGCTGATCGGGTTCGGGGCGCTCGGGTATGTCAAGACGCAGCCGTGGAAGTACCGCCAACCCGTGTGGGGCAGTTTCGTCGTCAGCATCGCGGGCATCGTCATGAACCTGGCGCTGGTGTTCTGGGCAGTGATTGCCTTGCGTGTGCTCGAGGTGCAAGTGGGTCAAACCACACTCAATACCGTCTTTCCAAATATGGATGGGAGCAGTAACGCTGGTGCGGTGGTGGGTGGATTCATCTATACCTCGAGCACGTTGCCAAGTTGGTTCGTGTATGCCTTAGCGCAACTTCTTCACCTCAACATCGTCTTGGCGGTGTTCAATGCGCTGCCCGTGCCGCCGTTGGACGGCGCGCACGCGCTCGCGGCGGTGGTGCCGGGGCGGTTGGGCGAGAGCCTGCGCGCGAACCTGGGCAATGCCTCGTCGTGGGTGATCTTGATTCTGGTCATCGTTTTCCTGCGTGACCCATTGTGGAATTTCATTTACGGCGTGGAGCGCGTGGTCGTGGAAACGCTGATGCGGTTGTAACGCAGTGAAAAGGCGAAAGCCCTGGGTGTCGCTCGAGCAAAAGGTGCCTGTGCTCGACCTTGAATCTCTGAGGGTTGCATTCAAGCGAGGCTTGCATCAACGTCGCAACGCTCGAGCCTCTGGGTGTTGTGCGGTTGCGGCTCGAGACGATTCGAGGGTCTTGATTCCCAGCCGAGGCTCGAGATGCTGGCGTCCACGCGTTGCAACGGCTGCCCTGCGCGCACGACGGCGATCCCTGTCCCCACACGAACTGCGCGGGTCCTCGAGCGACCAGCCACCAGCGCCGCCCTTCCTTTTGCCCTTCGCCTTTCGCCTTTCGCCCTTTGCCCATTAGGATGGGCTGCCATGTTGATCTACGGTCGCAACCCGGTGTTCGAAGCCCTCGAGAGCGGCACGCTCGAGCGGGTTTACGTCGCGGACGGCGTGGAAGCCAAGTTCGCCCGCGAGTTGGAACTGCGTTGTGGGCGGGCTGGCGTGCGGCTCGAATGGGTTTCGAGGATCGAACTTGACCAAGCCGTGGGCACGACGCAGCACCAGGGTGTCGTCGCGGAAACGGCGGACGCGCGCTTCGTGGACGTGGACGAGTGCCTCGAGTTCGCCGCCAGTAAAAATGAGCAACCGCTGCTGGTGCTCCTTGATGGCATCACCGACCCGCACAATTTCGGCGCGATCATCCGCAGTGCAGAAGTGCTGGGCGCGCACGGCGTCGTCGTGGAAGAGCGCCGCAGCGCGCCGCTGAGCGCGACGGTCGTCAAGACCGCCGCGGGTGCGACGCAGTACCTGCCGGTCGCGCAGGTCAAAAACCTGCCGCGACTGATTGACGATTTGAAAGAGCAAGGCATCTGGGTCTACGGCGCGGCGGGCGAGGCACAGCAAACGCTCGAGCGGCTTGATACAGACCGCCCACTTGCACTTGTGATCGGTTCCGAAGGCGAGGGTTTGCGCCGCCTCGTGCGCGAGAAGTGCGACGAACTGGTCAAGATTCCCACGCGTGGCAAGGTCCAGAGCTTGAACGCCAGCGTCGCCGCGGCGATCCTGATTCACGACGCGGTCGCGCGGCGCGGGCGTTGATGAACGCTTGAGGGGCGCAGGATCACTTCATGGGTAATACGCGTCGCACGGGTAGGACTGAAGCTTCGGCAAGCGCGCGCCCATGCCGCCCAGCTTCACGCGCATCGCCTCGAAGCGCGCCATCGTGCCCGCCACGGTGTCTGGGCGGTAGGCCTCGAGCCCGAGTCGGACGCAACCGACCATCGTGTCGAAGCGCTTCCTGAACGCCACTTGCGCGTAGTCGGGGTACGGCCGGGCGCGACCGTCGTTCAAGGCTTCCTCGTACAGCGCGACCATCATCAACAAACTGTTGCCGACGAAACGCCCGAAGAGCTGGCGTTGCTCGAGCGGTTCCGCGCTCGACAAGACGATTTTTTGGTCTTCGTTGGGCATCCAAAAGTCTTTCATGCCCGGCAGGTCCAAGTCCGGCGTGGGGTACTTGCCCGCCGCGTCGGGAGAGCCGCTTTCCGGCACGAAGCCCTGCACGGCAAAGCGCAATGCGTGCATGAAGGTGCCGTGGATGAAGTACGCCCCGCCCGGAAAGCTGTAATCGCGCAAGTCCAGGTTCAACACGGAGTTCATCGTTTTGGCAAAGTAATGCCCCTGCGCAGCGAAATTGCCTGCCCCCCTGAGGCTGGCGTCCATCGTGAACGACAGCCAGAACCAACTTGCTGCCATGTTTTGTTTCATCGTGAAATCGCTGTGCAGCGGGCTCACGCCCTCCGCGACGAACTTTGGGAAGCCGTTCTTCAGCAAGCGCTCGGCGGCGGTGCCTTCTTGCGATTCCATGGTCTCGCGCATCGCGTCGCCCACGTCCCAGAGGTCGTTCAGCGGGTGGTTGGGGTTGTCGCGCGTGGCATTGGTTTCGCGCTTGTCGAACAGGCTGCGGTACGCGCCTTGGTCGAGGTACGCCCAGGGCACGTGCCTGGAGGCGTTCGCGTTCGGCAAGCTGGGGTTGCCCGCCATGAAGTCGCTGTAAAACCGCCCGCGCCCGGCGTCCTCCAGCGCTTTGGCGCGCATCAGGTGCTGCCCGATCAGCGCGCTCTTGTATTTCGTCAACCCGTACGAGACCGCTCGAGTGCCCGTATTGGGAAACGCAGCCGTGCTCGAGGGCGCGGCTGCGTACAGGCGCCAGAAGCGTTCGGGCGTGGGGTCTGCGAGGTAGGCGTCTTGGAGCGCGAACCACGCCCCGTCGTGCACGCGCGGCACGTCGGCGATCCAATCGTTCAGCGTTCCGTGGTCGTCTTGCGGGGCAACGTCGCGCGCAGCGTTGTGAAAGCGGTCTTCGGACAGGCGCGGCATGGGAATGCCGACTTTGAGGTCGCGCAGGTTGATCGCCAGCAACTCGTCGCGGGCTTTTTGGGCGTCTTGCAGTGTGGTGATCGGCGCGGCGCGCATCAGCGTCGGCACCACCGCCGCCAACGTGCGCCCGAAGGCGATGTCGCGCTCGGTGTTGTCCGCGCCTGGGAGGAGCACACCACCGGGTTGAAATGGGCGGAACGTGTCCGGGTCCTGGGCTTGGAGTTTCAGCGAAACCCGCACATCTTTCACCGCAGCGACGACGCGGGCGACCTCGGCTGGGCTCAACCCATCCTCGAGCCCGCGCCTGGAGATGTCCGCGTCGCGCACCCCGGCAACCGCGAGGTCAACCATGTCCGCGCCGTGGCACGAACTGCACGACACGCCCGCGGTGTTGAATTTCGCGCCGATGAGCGGTTTGCGCCAGACCTCGAGCCCTTGGGTGTACGCGTCCGAGGTCGCTGGGGTCGGCGCGCGCGTGGTCGTGTCCGGGGTTTGTTGGCAGGCGACGAGTCCGAACGCGACGAGCACGGCGAGGGCACGCATGGCTCAGGAGTACACCGGCCGCCGCGACCCGAGCAATCAAAAAGTCCACACGCGCCCGAGGGGACCGCTCTGCCCGCTCGATTCGAGCCTCAATCGCCTGCGACCAGTGGCGGCGGGTCGCGTTTGATCGTCAGCGCCAACGCCCCGCCCAGCATTGCAATGCCGCCCGCGACCAGGAACGCCAGCGTGTACTCGCCCAAGGCATCACGGGTGACGCCGCCGATCCACGCGGCGAGCGCCGCACCGAGTTGGTGCGCGGCGAAGACCCAGCCGTAGACGACGCCGACGTTGTGCCGCCCGAAGTGACGCGCCACGAGCATCACCGTCGGCGGCACGGTGGCGATGTAATCCAGCCCGAACAGCACGGCGAACACGCTCAAGCCCGCGACATCGTGCATGAACGGCAAGAGCAACAGGCTGAGGCCGCGAAAACCGTAGTAGCACAGCAGCAGCTTGCGCGGGTCATAGCGGTCGGTGAGCCACCCAGACGCAATCGTGCCGACGAAGTTGAACGCGCCCATCAGCGCGACCAGCCCGGCGGCGACGGGTTGCTTCAACCCGTGGTCCACCGCGTGCGGAATCAGGTGCTGCCCAATCAGCCCGTTGCTGGTCGCACCGCAGATGTAAAAGGTGATTGCCAAGAGCCAGAACTCGGGGGTTTTCAACGCCCGAGCCATGATGCCGGGCGTGGCACCCGGGGTTCTCGAGGCTTCGCCCTCTTTTGCGCCGAGCGGTCTGGCGTCCACGTCCGCCGGGTCTTCGCGCAAGAGCAGCAGCACGGGCACGCTGATGGCGACGGCAATCAGCGCGAGCACCACCGCGCTCGAGCGCCAGCCAATCGTCACCGCCAGCGTGGTCAAGAGCGGATAGAAGATCAGTTGCCCGGCACTCGTGCTCGCGCCGAAAATGCCGATGACGAAGCCGCGCCGCTCCAAAAACCAGCGGTTGGCGACGGTGGCGCCCAAGACGCTTGCCACCAAGCCCGTGCCGATGCCGGAAAGCAACCCAAAAAACAGGTTCAACTCGAGTTGGCTGGTCAAACGGCTCGAGAGCCACAAGCTGAGCGCGGTCAACGCCAGCGACAAGAGCGTGACCTTGCGCACGCCGAAACGTGCCATCAATCCGCCTGAGATCGGTCCGCCGAGCCCGAACAGAATCAAGCCCAAACTGGCCGCGAAGGACAGCGCCCCCCTGGACCAACCGGTGTCGCGTTCCATCTCCAGGAGCCACGCGCCCGGCGCACTGCGGGCCCCAGCGGTGACGACGAGAACCAGGGCAGTGACGGCAACAACGACCCAGCCGTAAAACAATGTGCTCGAGCGGGGGTTCACGTGGCGTTCACTGTACGCCTCGAGCGGCGTTGTCGTCCGGTTGACGCCCTTCACGGGTGGAACTTCAATCCTTTGACGATTTTGTCCACGACGCGCCGCTCGGTTCTGAAACCCAGACCGACGAGGTTCAAGTCTGCGCTGCGCACCGCTTTCACCGCCGCGCGGTTGGCAGCGTCGTGCCCGGTGCTGAACAATTCTTCCGTATACAACGAAAACGCGACTTCGCGCGAACGCAACCTCGAGTACACGGTTGGCAGTTGCGCTTGATCAGCCGCGAAAACGAGCACCGGTTGAATCAACATCGGCAGGTAGCGCACGCCGTCGGCGTCCTCGTACGGATCGCCGATCAAGCGCGGGTGTTGACCCAGGATGCTGCTGGTCAGGAACGCGGTGACGTTGAGCTTTTGCCAGACAAGCAGATCCTCGCGCACGACCACGGCGATTTTCGTGTCGAACTCCATGCAGGCCAATCTACGGTGCCCGCTGCGGGCACGTCTCTTACGTTCTTGCAGCGGCGACTTCGGTACACTGCACGCGTGCTCGAGGGCTCACGCTGGTGGCGGGACACCGAACTGGACGGGCTCGAGGTGTTGCAAGCGACCTTCGTGCGCCACGCCTACGCCCGCCACACCCACGAGCACTACGCGCTGTGCCTGTACGACGCGGGGCGCGCGGATTTCGAGTGTCGCGGCGCGACGCACCACTTGTACGCCGGGTCGCTCGCGGCGATCAACCCCGACGAGGTCCACGACGGCCGCGCGGGCGACGCGATGGGCTGGACGTACCGGGTGATTTACCCGCAACCTGCATTGCTCGAACGCGTCTCCAGCGCCCTGCACGGCAAAGCCAGCGGGTTGCCGTTCTTTCCGACCGCGATTCACGACCCGCAAATCAGCGACGCGTTTCACCGCTTGCACGCCGCACTCGCAGAGCCCAGTGCGCCCTTGGAACGCGAATCGCTGCTGTGGCACGCGCTCGGTGTGCTCGTGCGCAACCACGCCGACCTGCGCCCACCTGTCGCCCCCAACCCACCTCGAGAACCCGGTGCGGTCCAAGCGGTCAAGCAGCGCCTCGAGGACGACCCAGCGACGCAAGTCTCGCTCGAGGACTTGGCTGGAAGCGTGGGATTGAGCGTGTTTCAACTCGTGCGCGCCTTTCGCCAAGCCACGGGACTGCCGCCGCACGCCTACCAAACGCTGCTGCGCGTGAATCTGGCGCGACGGCTACTGCGAACAGGCTCCAGCCTGGCGGACGTTGCGCTGGACAGCGGGTTCAGCGATCAAAACCACTTGGCGCGGCATTTCAAACGCGTGCACGGGGTCACGCCCGGTCAGTACGCGCGCACCTTCACGTCACCAACGCGCTGAGTACCGTACGAATCTCGAGACGAAACCAAAGCCTGTACCTGCTCGAGACGCGACCCTTTGGACCTCTTGCAAACGTCATTCTGGACCACACGAAGCGAACCGGCTCGTGTAGGGCGGTGTGCGTTGCGGTTGTCCGCATTTTGCAAACACCGCAAAATGCTCCCATCCTGGGCTTGTCCCCGTCCGGTGCAGCGGGTCGCACCGTGCTCCACATGTGCTCGAGATCATCTCGAGCCTCGAAATTCAATTTTTGCAAGAGGTCTTTTGAAGCAGGGCGCGGTGTTTGCCGAAAGCTCGGGTCAAGCTCGAGCCCCGGTTCGCAATCGAGGACAACGGTCAACGTGTTCGAGGTGCTGGACGCCTCGAGACGCTCCGGGCTGGACGGTATGCGGTGCGAGGACTACTCGTACTTGAACGCCCTCGAGCCGATGGTCGCAAAGATCAACGCGAAGCCCAGCAAGACCAGCGTGTGGGGCAGCACCGCGGCGACATCCGCGCCGCGCAGGATCACACCTTGCAGCGCTTGCATGCCCCAGTACGTCGGCAGGAATTGCGCGACCTGCTGCATCCACGAGGGCGTCGTGTCCAAGGGCCACCACAACCCCCCCAGGGCGGACAGCACGTTGACCGCCAAGACGCTCAACGCCGTGAGTTGCGCCGCCGTGCGGGTGAGCGCCGCGCTCATCGCGCCGAACGCGGCCGCCGACAGCGCAAAGGCCGTGGCAGGCAGCACGAGTGCGCCGATGTTGCCCCAGCGCACGCCCAAGGCCAGCGTGGAGAACAGCACCATCACCGCGAGTTGCAAGACCAACAGCAGCGTGTTCCCCAGAAGCTTCCCGGCGACAATCGTGAAGCTCGAGGTCGGCGCGCTGAACAACCGCGTCAGCGTGCCCATCAAGCGCTCGCGTTGAAAGCTCAAGCCCGTCTGCGCCCCGAACAGCAGCGCGAACATCAGCGTCATGCCCGGCGCGGTCTGGTTGGACCCGCCCGCGATCACCGCGCGCGACGAGCGCGCGACCTCGGATTGCTGCACGTCTAGGGTCACGAACGGGGTTTGCAACAGCGCCCGCGTGCGCTCGGCGGCGTCCGTGCCGGGCGCGGCGCGCGCCGCCACACCGGGCGCCTGCATCTGCGCGACCGCACCCTGGATGCGTTCCAGGATGTCCGAGGAGCGGCTCGAGTTCGGCGGCGCGCTCAAATTTAGGCGCGGTGCGCCGCTGGCGAGTTGCGCGTCGAAATCGGTGGGGATCTTCAACCACCCGTCGCGGTCGTTGCGCGCCAGTTGCAGCGTCGCGCGGCCGTCGGCCGCCTCGACGATCAAGCCGCTGGTCTCCAAACGCTGCACGAGGTCCAGCGCCAGCGGCGTGTTCGGATAGGTGACCAGGAGGCGCGGCGGGGCGACCTCGGAGCTTTGGAAGATCGCCAGGATGCTGGAGAAAATGATCGGCAACAAGAACAGTTGCGCCATCAGGCGCGGTTGACGCAGCGCGTGCAGGCTCTCGGTGAGGGCGATGTGCACGATCAGGCGCAGGGTTTGAAGGGGGTTGGCGATCACGACGTGAACCTCTTTGACAACCGCAGCGCCCCGATCAGCAGGCCCGTGACGGCCATGCCCATCAGCACCACCACGTCCAAGACGATCATCGCGCCTGGCACGCCGGTGGAGAGCAGTTGAAAGGCTTCGATGCTCCAGCGGTTGTAGGTCAGCCGCGACAGTTGCTGCGCGATGCCGGGAAGCGCGTCCACTGGGTACATGCTGCCCCCCAAGAGGCTCATCACCAACACGAAAATGAGACCCAGCACGATGACCTGTTCGTGGCTGGTGGAGATGCCGATGATGATCCCCCCGAAACCCGCCGCTGCCGCGGCGGTCGCCAACACGGTCACGGTCACGCCGAACGGGTCGCCCCAGCGCACGCCGTAGAGCAGCGTAGAAAGCACGACGAAGCTGGCGAGTTGAAACGTCGCCATCGCCCACAGCGCCAAGAACTTGCCGATCAGCAAGCCTGTGGGGGTGAGCGGCGCGCTCAGCAGCCGCGCGATGGTGCCGCGGTCGAACTCCTCCACCAAACTGCCCGCGCCCTGCGTGGCGCTCAAGAGCGTGAACATCACGCCGAACGCGATGGCGTAATACGTGAAGAACCCCGCTTGTCGTCCCTGCACGGTGCTGGCTTCGACCACCGGGGCGCGTGCTTCAAAATCCGCGCGCACCTTGGCTTCGGTCGCCGTGAGCACGCGCTCGAGTTCCGCCGAGGTTTCCGGTCGGAGCGCCCGCACGGAGCCCAGCAACGTCGCCCGCGTGGTGTTCAGTTGCTGCGCAAAGCCTTGGACGAGGTTGCGCACGACCTCGCCTTTGAAGAAACTGGCGGAATCTTCCAAGATGCGAATTGTAAATTCGCGTCCGCGCAGCAGGGCGCGCTCCGGGTTTTCAGGCAGTTCCACGACGACGATGACCTTGCCGTCGCGCAACAGCGCTTCGGCTTCGGCGCGCGTGCCAAACTTCACCGTGGCGACCTTGCTGGCGGTGAGGATGTTCTCAAGCGCGCTCGAGACGCGGTTTTGCTCCCCGACGATGACCACGGGCGACGGTGTGGGCGGGCGCGACCCACCCAGGGCGTTGCCGATGATGAAGGTCAAGATCAAGGGCAGCAGCAGCGTTTGCACCAAGAAGCTCCGTGAGCGCACCTGCGCGGCGAGGTCGCGCTGGGTCACGCGCAGGATCGGCAACCAGTTCACCGTGCCCGCCTGTTCCCCACGAGGCTCGAGACCGTGTCCTTTGCCCGCCCGCTCGAGACCGGTTCAGTCACGCAGCCTCCGCCCAGTCAGCTTCAAAAACACCGTTTCCAGGTCAGGCTCGTCCATTTCCAAGTGGTGCAGCCGCGCACCGGTCTGTGCCAGGGCTTGCAGCACGAGCGGCAACGCGGTTTTGCTGTCCGCGCAGAGCAAGCTGAGGTGAGGACCGTTCGTGCTCAAGCTCTCCACGTGCGGACGCAACGCCTCGAGCTGCTGCACGGTGGGTTCATCGCGCAACTCGATTTCGATTGGGCTGACCTCGCCCGCGACCGCGCGCAATTCGGTGATCTTGCCCTCCGCGATGATCTTGCCGAAATCAATGATTCCAATGCGGTGACAGAGTTCCTCGGCTTCTTCCATGTAGTGCGTCGTGAACAACACGGTCAAGCCCTCACCGTTGAGGCGCTTGACCAAGTCCAAGATCAAGCGCCGCGACTGCGGGTCAATGCCCACGGTCGGTTCGTCCAAGTACAGCATCTTCGGGCGGTGCATCAACCCAGCGGCGATGTTGATGCGGCGCTTCATGCCGCCGCTGAAACCCCCGACGTGGTCCTTGGCGCGCTCGAGCAAACCCACTGCTTCCAGGAGTTCGTCCGCCCTGGCGCGCAGGTCCGCGCCGCCCATGCCGTACAAGCGCCCAAAGAACAGCAGGTTTTCGCGCGCGGAGAAATCGTCGTACAGCGCGATGTCCTGCGGCACGATGCCGATGCGGTTCTTGACCTGGGCTTGGTGTTTGACGATGTCTAGGCCGTCAATCACGACGCTGCCGCCATCGGGTTTGGCCAAGCAAGACAGCACTTTGATGGTGCTGGACTTGCCCGCACCGTTGGGACCCAGCAAGCCGTAAACCTCGCCGGGGGCGATCCGAAAACTGACGCTCTCGACCGCCACGAACGAGCCGTATTTCTTGTGAAGTTGGGAGACGACGAGCACAGCGCCCACGACTATACCCGAGCACCGCGCCGACTGTCCCATGACGCACGGGACTTCTGAGCCGAGTGAGGAAACGCTCAAGCGACACGCCCAGGCTGCTCGAGGTACACTGCTTCATGCCACTGCGTCCCACACACGCACTTGCCTTCGCTGTCGCCCTCGTCGCCCTGGGCATTGCGGCGCAACCCGCCAGTGCCCGCAACGCCTACCGCCTGCAAGCGATCCAGCAATACAAGCTCACCGGCATGAACTGCCAGTACTGCCACGTCGCCGCGACCGGCGGCAGCAACTGGAACAAGTTCGGCACGGCACTGGACGCCCAGTACACTGGCGCAGCCAAGCGCGACATCAAACAAGCCCTGTACCTGGTCCTGAAAGCAAACAAGGACAGCGATGGCGACGGCTACCCCGACGTGCTTGAGGTGGTCGCCAAAACCCTGCCGGGCGACGCGAAGTCCAAACCGACGAAGTCCGTGGCGGCACTGCAAGCGGATTTGCAGAAGCTGGGCGGCGTGGACGCATTCAAAGCAAAGTGAAGCATCGGTTAAAGCCCTAAACCACAATTGATGGTGCGCTGGGTGGTGGTCGTGTTTTATAGTGACCGCCATGGTTGCCAAGCCCACGCAGGTGCTCGCGTTGTCCGCCGCCCTCGTCCTCGCTGTTGGCATGTTCGCGCCCTCGAGCGCGCGCAATGCTTACCGCCTGCAAGCCATTCAGCAGTACCACCTCTCCAGCATGACCTGCACGTACTGCCACGTGGCGTCCACGGGCGGCGGCAACTGGAACAAGTTTGGTTTGACCGTGCAAACCGAGTACGACAAAGCCAAGCGCGACATCGGTGTGGCGCTGTATGAAACCCTGAAAGCGGGCAAGGACAGCGACGGCGACGGGTACAGCGATGTTTTAGAGGTGGTCGCCAAGACCTTGCCTGGCGACGAGAAGTCCAAGCCCACGAAAACCGTGGCGGCTTTGGAGGCTGAACTGAAAGCCCTGGGCGGTGTGGATTATTTCAAGAAGAAGTAAGCGTTTTGCATTGCGCCCCCTCGAGTCTGGTTGGCTCGAGGGTTTTCTTTTGCACAGCAGCTCGAGCGCACGCGGCTCTTGACAAATCGAGACTCCTAGGATCACTATAGCTCTAGGAATCCGAGGGCTCGAGGTGTACAACTCTTGCCTTCATCCCTCGAGCGCACCGGAAGCGCTCGGCACGAAAGGGCACGACATGGACGCAAACCTGCTCAAAGGCAACTTGGACCTGATCCTGCTGACCATTTTGGAAGCGGGGGAGATGTACGGCCTCGAAATCATCGAAGAAGCCAACGCGCGCACCGACGGGTACTTCGCCTTCAAAGAGGGCAGCGTCTACCCGGCACTGCACCGCCTCACCCAAGCGGGATTCTTGGAGGCAACCTTCAAGCCCAGCCCGCGCGGGAACATGCCCAGCCGCTATTACACGCTGACCAAAAAAGGCCTGGCGGCGCTCCAGCAAAAACAACGCGAATTCGACCGCTTCACCGAAGCCGTCAAAGGCTTGCGCGGCGCGTGACCCATGACCGACCTCGAGCGTTACCTGCGATTGGCGACCTGGGGTTTGACCGGCGCGCAACGCAAAACAGTGCGCCTAGAACTCGAGAGTCACGTTCAACACAAAACTTGGAAGTACCGCCTGCTGGGACAATCCGACGATGAAGCCCTGCGAAACGCGCTGCGAGACTTGGGCGCACCGCAAACCGTCAGCGTCGGCATGAACGGGGTGTATGCCATGCACAGTTTACTTCGTGTCACCGTGCTGTGCGCGTTGTTCGTCGTGTTCTCCACAACGATGCTCAACCGCAGCGCAGCTCAGATTGAGGGAACGAACCGCCTGCCAATCGCTGTCTGCAAAGACAACAAAAAGACGTTCCAAGTTGAAAACCAACAAATGTCGTGTCAATTGCCTGACAACTGGGTGCGACTCTCGAGTTTGCGTCAAGCGCTAGAAAAGGCAGGAGTCAACGTTGCCGATGTCCCCAGTGCGGATAAATCTTGGCTTCGCTGGCGAGTCCAATTCCCAAACTCGAAAAAACCTCTAAACCTTGGCTTTTGGTTAAAGACAGGGTTCGCATTCAAGAACAAGTACGCCACAGAGTTCAAGGTCAATTCCGATTACGGCAGACTCTCTGCATTGATTGACGCCCTGAGAACTCTCGATCTGCCCGTTCGTATTCAAGGCTGGGACAATCCAACCATCTCCGTTGGTGAAGTGCGCCTTGTCTTGGGGACGCAAAACGCCACAGTGTCAGGCAACACGTTGTTCGGACAGATCATTGACCGCCGCACCGTTGAAGGCTTTTTGCCCAGACAACCCGTTGTCAATTTGACCAAGGACCCGTGGAACGACAAAGAGTCCTTGAGTGTTTCCACATACAACAGTCCCGAAGCGACAGCGGCAAAAGGAAAAAACTTCTGGTTGACGATCAAAGACGCACAACCCAGCGATGTCTTCATCGTGCTTTCTCGAGAAGGCCCGGTTCATTACGAATTTGACTTGACCGTCAGCAGCGGCCGACGTGCCTATGTGGCGCGAGCCAATGCCAGGGGCCGCATCAATTACGTATCGCCCAGTTCTGAGCTTCTGGTCAGCGGCAAAACGCGGCTACCTGTAAATACCTTTGGTGTTCAAGGCGAAATTTCCGTGCTGCGTTTCACCGGACGCATCGACACCGCAGCCCCAGCGCACTTCACCAGGGTCGCGCCCGCCGATGTAACAGTGCAAGCCGTCCAATGAACGCTGCCGAGCCTGAACATGACTGACCTCGAGCGCTACCTGCGCCTCGCCACCTGGGGTTTGACCGGCGCGCAGCGCAAAACCGTGCGCATGGAACTCGAGAGCCACATTCGACAAAAAGTCTGGAAATACCAAGTTAGTGGCATCACCGAACCCCAAGCCATCCAACGCGCGCTCGAGGATTTGGGAGCACCCCACGTCGTCAGCGCGGGAATGAACCAGGTGTACACGATGCCATTCATCCTCAGAAACTCGCTGCTGTGCGCCGTCCTCGCCACGCTGGGCGTCAGCAACCTCTCCTCGAGCGTCGCTCAGGTCTCTGGTACAACACGAATTCCAATTCAGGAATGCGCGAGCGGTCAAAAGGAATTCATCGTTGTGACGCAACCAATGCCCTGCGAGCAAGACCGACTGTGGCTCAGCCTCTCGAGCCTGCGTGCCGTGCTCGAGCCCAAGGGCGTGAAATTCAGTCAAGCCCCAGGATTTCCGTCTGGCACGACGATGACCTTCATGCGCTTCCCCGAAACCAACGTGGATGTCACCCTACAACCGGACAGGGAATTGGTCTACCGAAGCTCGAGCGGCGGTGGTCGAACGTTCACAACGCAGCCCGATTACTTCTCCATCACAGACCTCGTTAACGCGCTCACCTACGCCCCGCTGCCGGTCACGATCAGCGGTTGGGACAACCCGGAGTTGAGTGTCGGGCAAACCAAGTTCACGCTCGGCGCTCCCGAGCAAACGATTCGCGGCGACCAATACTTCAACTGGTTCTTCAACCGCGATTGGCTCGAGGACGCGTTTCCAACGACCAGCCCAAGCCGTAACCCCGATGATCTCGAGGAAATGCTCTTCGTCACGACGCTTCCCAACCTCTACCTCGGCTTTGGCACGGGCTCGCCGCCGCACAACTACCGCATCACCGTTAAAAGTGCGCGCAAAGACGACGTGTTCCTCGTGCTCGACAGGCAAGGACCACTCAAATTCTTGATGCCTGACATCAGCGTGTCATCGGTCAGACGCGTCTACATCGCGCCCGCTGACGCAAACGGCTCGTTTCAGTTTATTTCCTCGAGCAAACGTCTGAATCTCTCGAGCCCCGAAGATTTACCGCGCGGCGTGATTGACGGTGACGGCAGCATCGCCGTGTTGCGCTTCACCGGACGGTTGGACTCGGGCGCGCCGCGCTTCGCTCGGGTTGAACCGTCGGACGTGACGGTTCAAGCGGTCAAGTAAATGTTTGTAGGGGCGCAGCATGCTGCGCCCCTACAGCACGCTACATTTGAATTTCTTCTTCCTCGGGCATTCCTCCTCCACCCGAGCCGACCGGAGCCGGCGGTGGGGGAGGCGGCTTCTTCTCTTCTTCCTCCCCCTCGAGTTGCACGCTCGCACCGCTCGAGGCAGGCGCGAGGCTCGGGGTGAAGCCTTGATTGATGCTCGCCACCGCGCCTTGCGCGCCGCGCTCACCCGCGTCGTGCGGGTTGCTGACCTCGAGTTGCTGCGGCAAGCCAGACACAGGTCCTTGCTGGATGGTGTGGCTGAGTTCGTGGGTCAAGAGCCGCTGCCCCTCTGCGGAATCCGGGTCGTAGCGTCCCGCGTTGAAGGCAATGTTCTCGCCAACGGTGAAGGCTTTGGCGTTCAAGGCACTGGCGGCTTCGGGCGCTGCGCCTTCGGCGAACACGCGAACGTTGGCGAAGCTGTGTCCGAATTTGGGTTCAACGAAGGCGCGCGTTTCATTGGACAGCGGGCGACTGGGGCCGCTGAAGGCGTTGTCCACGAAGTCGGAGGAAACGGTTTGTTGCCGTTGGATGCGTTCCTTGGGTGCGCGCCTTGACATACAAGCTCCTTCGCGCCCGCGGTCGGTGGCGGGTCGGTGGCGCGATCATAGTTCAAAATTGTATTTACGCAACGAAATGCGCCTTGGGTGCGTCACACAGCAGTTCAAGGCAGCGCGATGGAGATGTACTTCAACTCCAGGAACGCTTCCAATCCCCAGCGCCCGCCCTCGCGCCCCACACCGCTGTTCTTCATGCCGCCGAACGGCGCTTGCGGAGCCATCGCGCTCGGCACGCCGTCGTTGACGCCAACGATGCCGTAATCCAAGCTTTCTGCGACCCTGAACGCTCGGCTCAGGTCTCGAGTCCAGATGTACGCCGCCAAGCCGTACTCCGTCGTGTTCGCCCAACGCACCGCGTCGGCTTCGCTCTGAAATGGCACGACCGGCGCGACCGGACCAAAGGTTTCCTCCGTCAAAATCCGGCTGTCCGGCGCGACGCCGCTGAGCACGGTCGGCTCGAAGAACAATCCGCCCGTTGCATTGCCGCCCGTGACGACCTTCGCCCCTTTTGCTACCGCATCTTGGACGTGCGCTTGGACTTTCTCGAGGGTGGCTTTGTCCACTAAGGGTCCAATCGTCGTGTCGTTGTCCAAAGGATTGCCCAGCTTGAACCCGCGTGCCTGCCCAGAAAACGCGTCCTCGAACGGGGATTGCAGGGATTCGTGGACGTAGACGCGGTTGGAAGCGACGCACTGCTGACCGGCGTTTCGGAACTTGGAATTGCTGACGATCAGCGCCGCTGCGTTCACGTCCGCGTCGTCGAAGACGATGAACGGCGCGTGCCCGCCAAGCTCGAGCGAGATGCGTTTCAATGTGCTCGAGGCTTGACCGTACAGGAGCTTGCCGACCTCCGTGCTGCCCGTGAAGGTCAGTTTCCGAACTCGAGCGTCGTTCATCAGCACTTTGCTGACCGGCACGGGATCGCTCGCGGGCAGGACTTGGAAGGTGTCCGCCGGAGCCCCCGCCTCGAGCCAGAGCTTTGCCAGCAAGAGCGCCGTGAGTGGCGTTTGCTCCGCGGGTTTCAAAATCACCGCGCACCCCGCCGCGAGCGCCGGAGCGACCTTGCGCGCGATCATCGCCGCCGGGAAATTCCACGGCGTGATCGCGTAGACCACACCCACCGGCTCGAGCCTGGAAAACGCCCGTTTGTTGGCGAAGCGGCTGGGCACGACCTCGCCTGCGATGCGCTCGGCTTCCGCCGCGTACCACTCCACGGCAGTTGCGCTGTAGTTGCTCTCCCCTCGAGACTCGAAGACGGGTTTGCCCATCTCCATGCTCATCGTGCGCGCCAAGTCCTCGGCGTGGTCACGAATGAGCCGCGCCCATTTGACCATCCACGCGCTGCGCTCAAAGCCGGTCGTGTGGCGGTAGGTTGAGAACGCCGTAACCGCCGCCTCGAGCGCTTCCTTGGCTTCGGACTCACCGCAATCCGCGACTTGGGCGACGGTGGAACCATCGAACGGGTTGATGACGGGGAACGTGCGCTCGAGGGTGTGAAAGCCACCAGAGAGCAGGGCTTGACGGGCGACGGACTCGAGCATGTGCAATTCCTCCAAATAGTTGTGGTTAAAGCTTCCAAAAAATGATTGATGTGTCTGTCAAACCAATAAGGGTGCTCGAATCATTGAGAAAACCCGCCGCCGAAGGCGCTTCGCCGTAAGTAGGCAGTCTGCGCTTGGAAAAACCGTTACCATTCCACTCAAGGACAAGCATGTTTTTCGAGGGTGCGACTTTCTCCCCATTTACCCCCGTAAAAGAATAATTATCTCCACCAACGGCTAGAATTGTACTGTCTTTGCTCCAGACAAAAGAGTCTACCCGCCAATGGCTTGTTATATCCCAAGATTTATTCAGTTCCTTCGAGCTTACAGTGATGAACTTATCTTTTTGCGTGACTTCGAATCTTTTATTTGGACTTTGCATCTCGAGAAATTCTGAGTTCTTGGGTACTACGTAGCTACCAAAATTCTCTCTGACACTTTTGAAAGGTTCCTCAGAAATCACTGAAAAGTCGTTTCGGGAAATCAGCATCGCAGAAACTTTTTCCGAGCAAAGAGAGTAGCGAGATGAAAAAAGAATGACACTGTTCTCTAGAGCAAAAATACAAGGGGTTTTCGTTGGAAATTTCCTGACCTCAGTGCCATTGCTCGGGTCAATTACTCTCGCATAATTTGAGAGATTATAGAGCAAAATTTGGGTTCCTTGGGAATTCCAAATGATTTTTGCAAACTCAGCATTATCGCCTTTATCAACGTCTTTCTTCCATAGACGTTGGCGAGACTGTAGATCAAATACACTGATTCTGATGACGCCAGAGTCAACCGAGCGAGCGCTGATCTTAGAGACAACAGCAATGCGTTGTTTATCAGGAGACAAAAATCCGTTTCTGAAAAACTCACGTTCACTTGCCCAGAAGGAGTTCTCAGATTCGATGAATTCATATCCTGCCAACTGCAACTTCAACGGACGAAATACTGGGGCAAACTCGAAATACAAAACAGCAAGAAGCCCTATGAATGCGACCGTGAAAGCAACCGCCAAGTAAACCAGAGTTCTAGCTCGAATTTTGGTTACAGTCATAGTCACATCTTCCCACGTTGACCGCCCACGAACACGCCGTCCAACGTCCATTCGAGCACTTCATCATCTGCGTTGTCGTACACCACAAAATCCGCCCACATCCCAACCTCGAGCGCGCCCCGGTTCCCCTCGTCGCCTTGCGCGACCGCGCCAGCGCGCGTGAAGGCGACAATGCTCTCCTCGAGCGTGACCGCATTGCCCTGTCTGAACGGTTCATTCACCGCCGCGTGAATTCCGACGAGCGGGTTGACTTCGCGCACCACAGGCGCGTCGCTCGAGAATGCGGTGGTGAGCCCAGCGTCCAGCATCGCGCGCAGGTTGTAGCAATCGGGTGCGTAGGCGTCGGGCACGTAGCGTTCAAAGTTCCCGCCGAGTTCGTGCAGGAAAATCGGTTGCGGCACGACGATGACATCCAAGGCTTTGGCTTTGGCGCGGTGGCTCGAGTTTGCCAAACCGAAATGCTCGATTCGGTGTCGTAGGGGCGAGGCTAGCCTCGCCCCTACGGGTGAGACGCCAGACAACCGTTCGTAAACCTCGAGAATCTGGTCCAAGGCGCGGTCCCCAATCGCGTGCGTGCCGATGCGGAAGCCCGCCCGGTGCGCCTCGAGTGCCAGTTCGTACAGTTCCTCGGTGTCAAAACGCAGCATGCCGTGGCTGGGCGGGTCCACGTTTTTGAAGGGCTCGGTCACGGCAGCGGTCGCGCCACTCAAACCGCCGTCGGCGAAGAACTTCACGCTGTCCACACGCAGGAAATCGCTGACGAACTTTTCGGGCAGGGGATAGGTTTCCGCGCCGCCGTCGGGTCGGCGGATGAACAAGACGTTGACGCGAATCGGCAACGCGCCCTCCGCCTCGAGCGCGCGGTACGCCTCGAGCAAAACCGGGTCAACGGCTGGGTCGGTGCAAGAAGTGATGCCGTGTGCCGCCAACCACTCGAGACCCGCCAGCACGAAGCGCTTGTAATCGTCCACGGTGAACGGCGGCATGGCTCGAGTCACCAAACCGTGCGCGGTTTCAAACAGCATCCCGCGCTGCCAATCAAGTTCACCACCGGGCGGAGCGCTGGTCTCGAGGGTCACGCCCGCAAGCCCCAACGCGCTCGAGTTCGCCGCGTGGATGTGCGCGCAAGTGCGCGTCAGCACCACCGGGTTGCGCGGTGCACTCGCATCGAGCGCCGCTTTGTCTGGACTGCCGCCGAGCTTCGCCTCGTTCCAGCCGCGCCCCAACAACCACTGCCCCGGCTCGAGGGTCGCTGCGCGTTCAGAGACCAAGCGGTACACCTCCTCGAGACTCAAAGCTTCGCGCAAATCCAGCATCGTCGTGCGCAAGTGACCGACTTTCCACACGTGCACGTGCGCGTCGTTCCAACCAGGGAAGACACGCTTGCCACCCAAGTCCAGCACCTCTCGAGCCTCGAGATTCGGGTCGTTCAGCGCGACGATGCGGCCGTCTTTCACCGCAAAGGACGTTGCCTCGAGATGGCGGTGCACCCAGACACGGGCGTTTTTGACGAGCAAGTCAACTGGCATGTGGGGTCCCCTCATCCGTCTCGAGCGTGATGCACGGGAAATTGGCAACTGCGTGTGCTGCTCGGTCGGTGCTCGTTGCTCGAGCCACCTTCTCCCGCGTCGCGCCCATGCGCGCAATCAACAGGGAGAAGGGAAACAACACCTGGCTTGGCGCAACTCGAGCACCACAGCTTTTTCGCCTCTCCCTGCGGGAGAGGCCGCGCCAACGGCGCGGGTGAGGGGGGCGAGCGCAGCGAGTTGCCCTTGACGTTAACGCGTCACGCATCACTACCCCTTTCAGGATTCCGCCAAACAATCAGCACCCCATAATTCGCGCAACTCGGGTCCTCGAGATACTCCGGGATCACGCCGTACACGCGATACCCGCGTTTGAGTTGAATGCTCAGCACGGGGTCGAAGCGTTCGTTGCGGATGACTTCGTGCAGATACGATTCAATCGGCATCTCGAGGCGGAGCGCGCCGTAGCCTTTGGGCATCGCGCCTGCGAAGTGTCCGTGCAAGCCGAGGCGCACGACGAGGTTTTGCCGCGCTTTGTACAAGAGGCTCGAGAGCCCTTGACTGCGGTAGTTCGGGTGCACGCCGATGTCCGCGCCGTACAGCCATCGGGCGTTCGGGTCGTGCGTGGTGAAGTACCCGTCGCCCACGGCGGGGAAGAACTTGTGCTGGTAATGGGAAAAGTCCAACGGAATTTGCAGGTCGCTCGAGGAGGCGACGACGTTGCCCGTGTGCGTGTCCACGACGGCGTGCTGCCCTTCTGGAAAAATCTTGATGTGCGAAGCGAAGTGCTCGGACAGCATCAACTCCGCGTCTGCGAGGTCGGGGAAGGACACGCGTTGAATCGTCTCGAGGTCGCGGGTCATGTCCGGTGTGCTGTTGACGACGCGGTAACGACCGTCGGCGCTGGTGACGAGGGCGGGCAAATCGGTGTAAGTCATGCGGTGGCTTTCAGGTAAGGCTCGAGCATCGCGCGGGCGCGGGGCAGTAGCGGCTCGAGGCGTTTGTGTTGCGTCAGCGACGCGCTGATTTTCTCGAGGGCGGTGTTCAAGGCGACGGCGCGTTCTGGGTTGAGCACGGTCTCGAGTGGGACGACGTGAACGCGAATGACGAACCAGTACCGTTCGAGGTCGGGCATCGGGAAAAACGTTTGGCGCTCCACGCGCCAGTGCGTGCCGCCGTCGTCGTTCACGGGTCGCGCTGGGTGCGCGCCGAGGTTTGGCGCGGCTTGCAGCGTCCACACGAAGCGCTCGAACGGTCCACGCTCGAGCACGGCTTTGGTCAGATTCGGCGTGGCGTTTTGCAGCACGGTGCTGTTCGGCACGGGGGCGTGAATCGCAGCGAGCGGGAGTCCAATTTTCTCGAGCGGATTCCACGAACTCGGCAGCATCACCCACAGCCCTTCCGCCACGTCGCGGTGCATCAGCGCCAAGTCGTCTTGAATGTTCAATGCCAGCGCCAGAATACGCGCCCGCGCACCGTGCTGGAGGTTCGCGCGTTCAACGATCCGCGCGCCCAACATCTCAAGCTTCGCGCCGCTGATCTCGAGCATCACCGCGCCAACAGACGAGATTCGGACACCCGTGAACGGAAAGCGCCAGCCGTCACCCACACGCTCGAGCAGCGCTGGTTGCTCTGCGTGCACGCGTTCGTACAGCCGCGTCGCGCAAGCCTCGAGCACCGTTTCATCCGCGTGGCTCGAGGTCAACGCCGCCCAAGGTTCGTGCGCCGCCGCCAACTTCGCCTCGAGGTACGCGGGCAGCGCCGCGTCCAGCGCGAACGTTGCGCCCGTGGAGCGGTACAAGTCGCCGCGCGGCGCGGTGTCCAACGTCGCGGGCCACGGCACGACCTGCGCTGGGAGTTGCATCACGCGTTGACGAGTTCCTTGGTCTCGAGGCTCGGGGCGTGCATCGCGTAAGCGCCGCGAATTGCGCCTGCCACGACGCCCAACGCTTCGCGCAGCATGTCCTCCGGGATGTCCAACGTCGGCAGGAAGCGAATGCAATTGCTGTACAACCCCGCGCGCAACAGCACCACGCCCCCCTCGAGACAGCGCTTGGCGGCTTCGGGGACCATCTCCATCCACGGCTCTTTGCTGCGCTGGTCTTTGACGAATTCCACGACCATCATGCCGCCGATGCCGCGCACGTCGCCCACGCAGGGCAACTCCGCTTTCATCGGCTCGAAGATCTCCCGCACGATGCGCTCAATGCGCGCCGCGCCCTCCTGGAGCGCAGGACTTTGCAGCAACTCCAACGCCTCGAGCGCCGCCACGCACGCCAAGGGATTGCCGCCATACGTGCTGCCGACGCCGCCGACGTGGGCGCTGTCCATGATTTCCGCACGTCCCGTGATCGCGCTCAGGGGCAACCCAGCCGCGAGGCTCTTGGCGCTGATCACTATGTCCGGCACGACGCCGCTGTGTTCTATCGCCCAGAGCTTGCCGGTGCGTCCGCTGCCCGATTGAATCTCGTCCGCGATCATCACCGCACCGATGCGGGTGCAGACCTCGCGGATTTTCTCGAGGAAACGCTGTGGAACCGGAATGAAGCCGCCTTCGCCGACGACGGGCTCAATCACGATGCACGCCACGGCGCTCGGGTCAATGTGCGCGACCAACGCATTGTCCAAGTTCCAGCAGCACCACTCGAGGTAATCGGCTTCAGACATGCCTTGCGGCGTGCGGTACAGGTTCGGCAGCGGCAAGCGGTAGACCTCTGGCGCGAACGGTCCGAAGCCCTTCTTGAACAAGCCCCACTTGCTCGTCATCGCCATTGTTAGGTTGCTGCGCCCGTGGTATGCGCCTTCGAAGACGATCACGCCCGCGCGACCCGTGTGTTTACGCGCGAGTTTCACGGCGTTCTCCACGGCTTCTGCGCCGCCGTTGCTGAGCAGCGTCTTTTTCGGGAAATCGCCGGGTGTGAGGCGGTTCAGTGCCTCGCACACCGCCACGTAAGGCTCGTAATTGGCGACGATGCTGCACATGTGCAAGAGCTTGTCCACCTGCGCGTGCAGCGCCTTGGTGACGCTTTCCGGGCGGTGTCCGACCGCGAGCACGCCAATACCGCCTGCGAGGTCAATGAACGTGTTGCCGTCCGCGTCGTGCACCAGCGACCCCTCGGCGTGTGTGACCGCGATGCCGTTTGCCATCGCCAAGCCGCCCGTCACAGCAGCCGCGCGGCGCGCGTTCAGGGCTTTGGATTGCGGACCGGGAACGCTGGTGACCAAATTGATGTGACCCATAAAACACCCCTCGAGCGACGGGCTTTAAATCCGTCGCGGGCTCGTGGACATGCGCCTCGAGCAAAGAAGATTGTGTGGTAGACGAAAGCGGTGCGCGTCAAGCGCGCGGCGGGGGAATCGCGTCGGTCTGCCAGTTGCGTTTCATCTGCGCTGTCCTTGTACCTGCTGTCACTGTACCCGAAAACGCGGTGGCTCGGCTCGAGGGGATTGCGGGTTTTAATTTGCTCGAGAACCGTGTTGTGCCGAACGCAGCGCAGCGCATTTGTGAGGCCTGCGGCCGAATCTCGAGGCTATGCTTTTTGCATGAAACGAATCTTGGCGTGCGTCGCGGTGGTGGTGCTCGGTGGCGTCGTGGTCGCGCAGGATCGGGTGTACAACCCGCCGTGCGCGGAGGTGCTGAAATACTCGCCGAACGCGTTCACGGACCGTTACACGGCGCGCAACAACGACGGCACGGAAATCGCGTTGGACGACGCGGCAATCACTTGGGCGAACTGCAAGTACGACGCGAACTTGGCGCGGTTGAAAAACTATCCCGCACTGCGCTCGAGGCTCGTGCAGTTGTACAAACTCGAGCGCGAGTTCTTCTCATTGGAGACCGACTTGGCAACTCTGGTTGCGGGTTGGGGCACGCTGTACCCGCACGGGTTCGCGCGGTTTCAGATGGATTTGCAAGTGCATTTGGAACGCATGATCGCCCTGACCACAACCCGCGCGGGTGCGGCGCAGAACGCGGGCATCAGCGCGCGTTACGCCAAAGCCAAGCGCACCGTGGAGGCGCGCATCGCCTACGTTCAAACGCCGCGCATGTACACGGACGGACGGTCCTCGAGCGACGTGGCCGCGGCAAAAGCGGGGTGGGTGGATCAAGCCAAGCGTTACCGCGCGCAGTACCAGAGCATCTTGAAGTTGATCGGCGCTCGGGTGGACGCGACCAGCACCGAAGTCCTCGAGTTTTTGGCAAAGGGCTTGTGGGTGGACGAGTTGCGCTGACGCACGGCGTGCGCGAATTGTCCACGGTCTCACCGCTCGAGGCGTACACTGCGCGCATGAGCCTCACCGCCGAGCACACGAGGGACGCGTTTCACACCTCCACGCGGCATTTGGACCACACTGGGTTGCCGATGCGTTTGTGGCGCAAGGCGAAGAAATTTGGCATTTGGAACCCGAGCGAGATTGACTTCACCCAGGATGCCAAAGATTGGGCGACCCTGAGTGACCTCGAGCAAACGGTGTTGATTCACCAAACCGGGTTGTTCCAAGCGGGCGAGGAGAGCGTGACCCTCGATCTGCTGCCGCTGATCGGCGCCATTGCGCGCGAGGGACGCTTGGAAGAGGAGATGTACCTGACCAGTTTCCTCTGGGAAGAAGCCAAGCACGTCGAAACCTTCGACACGTTTTTTTCCGCCGTGGTCAAACAGCACCCAGACCTGAGCGTGTACCACACGCCGAGTTACCGCCAGATCTTCTACGACGCACTGCCCAAAGCCTTGCACAGACTCTCGAGCGATCCGAGTCCGGTGGCGCAAGCCGAAGCCAGCGTCACGTACAACATGATCGTCGAAGGCGTGCTGGCGGAAACCGGTTACCACTCGTACGCGCAGATGCTCGAGCGGCGCGGGATTATGCCGGGGATGCAAGCGGCGATGGGGCATTTCAAGCGCGACGAATCGCGCCACATCGCCTACGGCGTGTATTTGCTGAGCCGTTTGGTGGCGGAGCACGGCGACCCGGTGTGGGAGACAATAGAAGCGCGCATGCAAGAGTTGATCGTGCCAGCCATCGGTGTGCTGAACGAAATCTTTGAGCAGTACCCGCAACTTCCCTTCGGACTCGACCCAGACGAGTTGATCAATTTTGCGTTCGGGCAATTTCAGAAGCGCATCAACCGAATTGAACGCGCCAGAAGCCTGAGTTTGGAAACGGTGTTGGGCGCAGAATCGCAGGCGCTCGAGGCGGCAGAGGTTTTGGCTTGAGTCAACGCTGATCTCAGGACCGCGCGACCAACACCGCAACCCCAGGGGTTTGGCCAGCTGGACCGTCATTCGGCACAGCGGCGTTCCTCGAGATCGGGTGCCCGCGCTGTCATCGGGTTTGCGGGGTTGAACCGCGTGGCGTGGGGGCGAAGAAGGCGCTCAGCACGGCATCCCGATCAATGTGGTTTGTGTCCCAGACAGGTTTTTCGGCTCTTTCTCGTGAGGGAGAGCACGCGCGGATCAGTCGGCGGGATGCGCCGGGATCAGTGGAGTGTGGTCTCGAGCAACCTGGGCAGGTCGTCGGTTTTGTTTTGCAGCAATGCGTGGAAGGCGTACCCGGCAGCGCCGATGGCGCAGGCGTCGGTAGAGAACGCGCAGCGTTCCAGTTGCACGCTGCGAAACTCCGCGCCGAACATGCGCCGTTGCATCTCCGCTTGCGCGGGCTCGAGGATCAATCTGCTCAGGTCGGTGATGGGTCCGCCGACGATCAGGACTTTGGGGTCAAAGACGTTGGCGAGCGTGCCCAAGAACAAGCCCAAGTGCTTGCCCGCTTGCGTGACCAGGGCGTGCAGCGCGCGGTCGCCCGCGTCCACGGCGGCGCGCAGTTCGCACGGCTCGAGGTCGCGCCCGGTGTGACCGCGCACGGTGGCGTGCAGGGCGCGCCAACTGAACAGTGTTTCCGCGCAACCGCGGCTGCCGCAACTGCAGCGTGGTCCGTTGGGCAGGACGTTGATGTGACCGATTTCGCCTGCGAAGCCGACGCGACCACGGTACAAGCCGTGCCCGAGGATCAACCCGCCGCCGATGCCGTCGCTGATGTAGACGTAGAGCAAATCGGCGCTGTGGCGGTGCGCGCCGAACATGTACTCCGCGAACACCGCGAGGTTGGCGTCGTTGTCCACGAACACCCGCCCGAGACCGCCCAGCCGCTCGTCGAGCATGCGTTGCAATGCGATGTTGCGCCAGCCCAGGTTGGGGGCGTGCAAGAGCATGCCGCGGGCCACGTCCACCGGACCGGGCACGCCGACGCCGACGCCGAGCACCGTGCGCGCCCGGAGTGGCGCGCTGCGCCGCAGCGTGGCAACGCACCCCTCCAGGGCGGTGAGCGCCCCCGCGACCGTGGCGTGCTGGCCGGCGGCGTGCGCGCGGGCCAGCACCTGCCCGCGGGGGTCCACGGCGACGGCGTTGATGCCCTCCACGCCGAGTTCCACGCCGATCAGCGCAAGGGCACCCGCGTTGAGGTGCAACGGAATCGAGGGGCGTCCCGGTGTGCTGCCCACGTCGGGCAGGTCGCTCGAGAGCCAGCCCTCGTCGTGCAATTCCGCGACGAGTTGAGAAACGGTGGATTTGGTGATGCCGATGGTCTGCGCGACGCCGCTGCGCGACACGCCGGGCTGTTCCCAAACCAGCCGCAGGATTGCGGCGCGGTTCAAGCGTTTGAGCAGCGTTTTTTCCCCGGCGAGCCCGCGCATGGTCTGTTCCCCTTTGGACTCAGGCGTCGAGCCCTGCCCATTTCCAACGAACCGGTTTGGGTTGCCCTCACCGCGTCCTGCGCACACCAGGTTCCTCGGCTCGGTTGGACGAACCAAATGCACTGGCAGCCGCAGATTTTTCGTTGATTGAACAAACCATACGACCCGGCTGGGCGTTTCGGCAAGCCAGACTTGGGCGAGCCCGTAACCGGTTTCCAAAATTGACCTTGGTCAAATCAAGGCGCGCCCTCGAGCACGCACGAACTCGGTGAAGGCGAATGTGGAACCAAGGGTGTTGACAGTGACGATTCCGACAGGCTAACGTGAATTTGTACGAAAAACGAACGAACTCCAAGGGGGTGATGGTCAACGCCGTCACTTGACGCACGCGGGGCGTGAACGCATTAGAATGCGCTTCAAACGACAACGCGTTCACCACAGAGCCTTCGTACGTCTGATTTGAGTACGTGCTGTCGTTGGTTGCACCAAGACCTGAGGAGGTCGTATGAGGAAGTGGCAAGCAGGAGCGATTGGATTGTTGTCGGCAGCGCTGCTCGGTGGCGTGTACTTGTCAAATGCGGCAACCGCGCAAACCGCCCAGGTTTCCGTCGGCGTGAGCTGGAGCAACTTCCAAGAGGAACGCTGGAAGACCGACGAGGCCGCGATCAAAGCCGCCCTCACCGCCGCGGGCGCCGAGTACGTCAGCGCCGACGCGCAATCTTCGGCTGAGAAGCAACTCAACGACATTGATTCCTTGATCGCCAAGGGCGTCAAAGCGCTGATCATCTTGGCGCAGGACAAGGACGCGATTGGACCGGCGATTGCCAAGGCCAAAGCCGCCAACATCCCGGTGTTGGGCTACGACCGCCTGATCGAAGACCCCTACGCGTTCTACCTGACGTTCGACAACGTCGAGGTCGGCCGGATCATGGGCCGCGAGGTGCTTAAAGTCCGTCCGCGCGGCAACTACGCCTTCATCCGCGGCGACCAAGGCGACCCCAACGCGACCTTCGTCTACAACGGTCAACGCGAGATCCTCAACCCCGCGATCAACGCCGGTCGCATCCGCATCGTCGGCGAACAAGCCACCGACGGCTGGAAGCCTGACGTTGCCCAGCGCAACATGGAGCAGATCTTGACCCGCAACGCCAACAAGGTGGACGCCGTGATGTCCTCCAACGACGGCATGGCGGGCGGCGCAGTCGCCGCGCTGGCTGCGGTCGGCTTGGCGGGCAAAGTCGCGGTGTCGGGACAAGATGGCGACCTCGGCGCGCTCAACCGCGTTGCCTTGGGCACGCAAACCGTGTCCGTGTGGAAGGACAGCCGCGCCCTGGGCAAGGCCGCCGGCGAAATCGCCGTGCAACTCGCCCGCGGCACCGCCGCCAACCGCGTGACCGGCGCCAAAATCTTCGACGGCGGTCCCAAGAAGGTCAAGATGAACGCCGTGCTGCTCGCCCCCATCGGCATCACCCGCACGAACCTGGGCACGGTGCTGCGCGCGGGCTGGATCACCAAGGACGTGCTCTGCAAGGGCGTCAACGCCGCCCAAGTGCAAGCCTGCCGCTAAACCCGTAAGCAACCTCAACCACAGCGGCGGATGCTCGATTTCCTCGAGTGTCCGCCGTCATCGCAAAACCACAACAAAAACAGACGAAGCGCTCGAGCCTCAACCCTCGAGACCGCCATTAGGCAGCACCATTTTTCTTCTCGAGAGGATTTGACGATGCAAACCACTGGCAGCCTTCCCCAAACCAGCCGCGCAGGCGTCGCCAGCCTCGGCGTGGACATCCGCCAATTGGCGATGCTCGTCGCACTCATCGCCGTGTGGATCGTGTTCCAAGCGCTGACCTTTCAGCAACCGGGGTCGTTTTTTAGCGCGCAGAACCTGTTCAATTTGGTGATTCAGACCTCGGTGGTCGGCATCATGGTCGGCGGCATGGTGCTGGTCATCGTCACGCGCCAGATTGACTTGAGCGTCGGCAGCGTGCTGGGGTTCACGGCGATGACCTTGGCGCTGTTGCAAGCCCCCAATCCCTTGGGCGCGGGCTTGCCGTGGTGGTTGACGGTGCTCGCGGCGCTCGGCGTGGGCGCGATCATCGGCGCGTTCAGCGGGTCGTTCATCGCTTTTCTGGGCGTGCCCTCGTTCGTCGTGACGCTGGCGGGGCTCTTGATTTTCAGAAACGGCACGTTCGTCGTGGCTTCGGGTCGCACGATCACACTGCCGGACCCGACGTTTCAATCGCTGGGCTCCGGGTCCATCGGCGCGACCGCCACGTGGATCATTGGCGTGGTCGCCTCGGTGGTCGTGGTCTACTTGGCGCTCAGCGCCCGCAGCCGCCGCGCTGCCAAAGGGTTTGCCGTGCGCCCGATGTGGGCAGAAGCCCTGGTCACCGGCGCGAGCGTGCTGTTCATCCTGGGGTTCGCGGCCGCCATGAATGCCTACATTGACCCGCGCACGTCGCAACCCGCAGGCATTCCCATTCCCGCGCTGATTGCCATCAGCGTCTTGATCTTTTTGGCGTGGATGACCCGAGCCACGCGCTTCGGGCGCTACATCTACGCCATCGGCGGCAACCCGGAAGCCGCCAACCTCGCGGGCATCAACGTCAAGCGCATGACCGTTTACATCTTCATGCTGATGGGTGTGCTCACCGCCATCGGTGCGGTCGTGCAAGCCGCGCGCCTCACGGCGGCGACCACGAACCTCGGGCGCGATTTGGAACTCGAGGTCATCGCGGGCGCGGTGATCGGCGGCACGGTCTTGGCGGGCGGCAGCGGCACGATCTTCGGCGCGGCGCTGGGGGCGCTCCTCACCTCGAGCCTGAGGAACGGCATGGTCTTGATGGGCATCGCCACCGAGTGGCAGAACATCGTCCTCGGCGCGGTGCTGCTCTTGGCGGTCTTGTTCAATACGGTGGTCTCCAAGAGGAGTGCGCGATGACACCTTTGGTTGAAATGAACAACATCTCCTTGCGTTTCGGGGGCAACCAAGCGTTGAACGACGTGAGCGTCAACCTTTACCCCGGCGAAGTCGTCGGGCTCTTGGGGCACAACGGCGCGGGCAAGAGCACGCTGATCAAGATTCTCGCGGGCGCGTACCGCGCCGACAGCGGGCAGATTCGCGTTGACGGCAACGACGTGCAGATTCACACCCCGCAGGACTCGCAGCGCTTGGGCATCGAAACGATCTACCAGACGCTCGCGCTCGCCGACAACCTGGACGCGGTGGCGAACATCTTCCTGGGGCGCGAAAAGCGCCGCGGCGTGGCGCTCGACGAAGAGACGATGGAACTCGAGGCCAGAAAAGTCTTGGACCGCCTGCGCGTGAAGATTCCCAGCTTGCGCGTGCCCGTGTCCAACATGTCCGGTGGTCAGCGCCAAACGGTGGCGATTGGGCGCGCGGTGTATTTCAAAGCCCGCGTGCTGATTATGGACGAACCGACGGCGGCGCTCGGACCGGAAGAGACGCAGAAGGTCAGCGAGTTGATTCAAGCCCTGAAAGCCGAGGGCGTCGGCATCTTTTTGATCAGCCACGACCTGCACGATGTCTTTGATCTGGCGGACCGCGTCACGGTGATGAAGAACGGCAAGGTCGTCGGCACCGCCAGCACCAACCAGGTCAGCCAAGACGACGTGCTGGGGATGATTATCGGCGGCGTCGTGCCGCCACAATTGAGACAATAATTCCAGACGCTCGAGGCTCGAGTTGCCATGCTCGGGCACACCGCCATCTCGAGGAGTTTTGAGACGATGCACAAAGTTGCGCTGCTGGTTGTTCTTTGCCTGTCCGCTGTCGCCTTGGGCGCTCGAGCCACGGAGCCGCGTGCAGTGCGCGTGGCGACCCTCGAGCAAACCCAGGCAACCGACACTCGAGCCGTGGACAACGTGCTCGGGTGGTACGGGCTGGTTTTGAACCTCGTGCGGCACACCCCGACGTACTCGCCGCCGGTCGCCTCGAGGACCTTCGGGTATCTGGGCGTCGCCGTGTTCCAAACGGTCGCGGCGCAGCGCAATGGTTTGGTCACCCTCGAGGGACAACTGAACGAATTGGGCGACCTGCCGAAACCGACGCCGGGGCTCGAGTACGACGCGGGCGTCAGCGTGCACGCCACGCTCTCCGCGCTCGTCAAAGAACTGTTCAGCAACACCGGTCCCACGGGTCAACGCGCCCTGGAGTCCGTGGACAAGCGACTCGAGGCGGCCGTGAAAAGCGGCGTCAACGCCGACGTGGCCGCGCGCAGCTTGGACTACGGCCGCGCGATGGCGGCGGCCATGCTGCGTTGGGCTTCGACCGACGGCGGCGCGGCGATCACGAACCTCGGGTTTCCCTTGACCTACCCCAAAGCCTCGAGCCCCGACGCGTGGGTGCCCACGGCAGCGCTGGGCATGCAGCAAACGCCGCTGCTCCCCAAATGGGGCGACAACCGCGCGTTCGCCCTCAAAAGCGGCGAGAGCTGCCCGTTGCCCGCGCCGGTTTCCTTCAGCGTGGAAAAAGACAGCGCCTTCTACAAAGAGGCGTTGGAGGTCTACACCGTCGGCAAGAATTTGACCCAAGAGCAGCGCGACATCGCCGCGTTCTGGGACGACAGCGCGATGCTCTCGATGACCCCGCCCGGTCACTGGGTCGGCATTTTGACGCAACTGTTCACCGATCAGCCCCCAACCCTCGAGCGGCTCGCCGAAGGCTACGCCCGCGTCGGACTCGCCGTGGCGGACGGCTTCATCGCCTGCTGGCACACGAAGTTTCAGTACAACCTCTTGCGCCCCGTGACCTACATTCAGCGCGTGATTGACCCGAAGTGGACGACGCTCCTCATCACCCCGCCGTTCCCAGAATACCCGAGTGGGCACAGCACCCAGAGCGGCGCGGCGGCGACCGTGTTGACCGCGTTCTTCGGCGAGAACTATGCCTTCACCGACCGCACGCACGACGACGATGGCTTGGAGGCTCGGTCGTTCAAATCGTTTTGGGACGCCGCCAATGAAGCGGGCATCAGCCGCATGTACGGCGGCATTCACTACCGCAACGCGATCACGCAAGGGTTGGAACAGGGACGCTGCGTGGGCGCGCGGGTCAACGCGTTGCAGTTCAAGCGGTGAGGTTGCGGGCGGTCTCGAGGGTTGGATTGCCCGTTTCTGGACTCCCTCTTGTCCCCGTCAGTAAGCCGATTGAGCGTGTTCGAGATTGGCTCGAGCGGTCGTGAAACCCGATTCGACCCCAATACTCGAGACCACTCGCCAAGCCGTGCCCGAGTGAACTCGAGGTTCGGAATCGCCACCCTCGAGCCTCACCGACTGACCACGAAACGCGTGCGTTCCGGGGCGTCGCTCGTCAACAACCGCCGCGTCTGCCCGTTCTTCGTGTCCTCCAACTGCACGTCGTAATTGCGCGTCGTGTAGGTGATGTTGGCGTACAAGAACGTGCCCAGCGAGCTGGCGTCCAGTTTGAAAGCGACCTCGCCCGCGACGAGCTTGCCGTCGGCGGGATAGAGCAGCCCGCCCAGGTATTCCGTGCGTCCGCCGTTGCGGGTGTCAATCACCGTCTTGGGCCCTTCGGTTTTCCAGCCGAGAATCCACAGGTTCGCGCCGTCGTTGACGAGCTTGGTTTCGTCGCGGCACTCGTTGTTGAGTTGCCGCAACCAAACATTCTGACCACGCACCACGCCCCAGCAGTCCATTTGCACGTCTTCAAAGAACAGGTCGCCCGCGCCAGGCTTGGCGGTGTATTCGTACAAGAAGCTGTACTTGACGGCGACCGTGCGCTTGGAGGCGTGTTCGACCTTGACGCCGTACCCGAAGCCCTCGAGGATCAAGGGTTCCGGGGCATCAGCATCCACGACAAAGCGAATGCCGCCGCCGCCCACCCCTCTGGAATCGGTGTTGATGACGCCGCCGAAGCCAATGATGCGCCGCACCGTGGCGGGCACGCGCACGCGCAACTCGTCAAACACGAGCCGCACGCCGCTGGGAAAGTACACGGTGGATTTCCCGGAATCGAGGGCCGCTTGCAACTGCGACCCGACCTGGCAGTCGTACCCGGTGCAGGTCACCGCCGCCCAGTTTGTGGGGTCGTTGTCGTGAAACGCGGGCGTTTCGCGGATCGGCAAGCCCAGGCTCGAGGGGGCGGGGTTTGAGGTGAACAGGCTGTAAACCTTGGCGGGGTGCGAGTAATACTCGGTGACGCTGCCGCCGGGGACGACCGCACCGTTGTCGCGCAGCAACGATGCGTACCCGCTCGAGGACACATTGCGCAGGTAGACGTACGCGTCGCTGCCGTCCGTTCCTTTGCTGCGGGTCTGAATCGCGCTTTTGTCTGACGCGCCACCCTCGAGTTTGCTGTCCAGCAGCGTGACCAGCCCGTACCCGTAGCCATCGTTCAAAATCGCGGGCACGCTGTTCTGCGACACCAAATTGCGTACCGTCACGACCGCGCCATCGTTTTTGATCCCGGCGACGCGCTGGTTCTTGAGCAGGATGTTTTCGTACGTCTGGCTGTACTCGATGAATTGGACCCGAATGCCGTAATCAAAGCCGTCAATGACCACGTTCTTAAACATGTTCGGTCCCGGCCACGCCCGCGTCTGCTCGAGCCCCGCCACGCCTGAGCCGTCTTCGGAGCGAATCAAGACGTTCTTGACCGCGCCCGAGTTGTTGGCGATGTAATCCAGTCCAGTTGCGCCCGGATTGCCCGCGCCGACCACAAACGCCATGTCCCAGATGTTCTGCCTGAAGCTCATGTTGCCGTCTTGGGTTTGCAGCAGCGCTTTGGGCTTGCTCTTGTCCGCGTACCCGGTGCTGCCCGGCTTCAAGCGAATCACCGTGCTGCCCGTGCCCTGCCCTTGCAGCGTGACGCAGCAGCCGTACCAACTCAAGGTGTTGGACACCAAGTACGTGCCCGCCGGGAAGTACAGCGCCTTGGGGCGACCGTTCAACTGATCGGGCGGCGTGTAAATCGGGTTGCCGCCCGCATCGCGCCGCCCGTCGTCCAGGGCGCGTTGAATCGCCGCCGTGTCGTCGGTCACACCGTCGCCCTTCGCGCCGTAGTCCTTGACGGATTTCATGAAGCCGCTCGGGAATTGAATGGGACCGGGCGTCAAGAAGCTCGAGACCGGCGCGGGCGGTTGTGGCGGTGCAGGCGGCGTGGGTGGATTGACAACCGGGTTCGCGCCTTGGCAAGCGGTGAGCGCGAGCAAGACGACCGTGAGACTCGAGGGGACGCGCATTGTCCCATTGTCCTCGGTTCTCGAGCCTGCACCTGTGAAGTTCCTGGCTTGCGTGTGACGGGCTTGACGGCTCGAGCCGTGCGAGACGCTCGAGGGCACGGCTGCTTACGGCTCTAGAATCGGCGTGTTTGGAGAATTTGCAGAAATGAAAGAAGCCCGTCATTGACGGGCTTCTTGTCTGGCTCGGCAGGTAGGGATCGAACCTACGACCATTCGATTAACAGTCGAACGCTCTACCGCTGAGCTACTGCCGAACGCGGTACGCCCTGCCAAACAGGGCGGCGAGGACAATATCACCTCGCCAAACAGTTTGCAACTGGCGTTGCACCGCGCGGACTCGAGGTGGTTAGGTCGTGACCAGCGCGGGCGTTTTGGGTTTGCGCCGACGCCGACGGCGCTTTTTGGTTGGCTGGACAGCGCTCTGCTGAACAGTGTTTTGCTGCATGGTGTTTTGCTGCACAGTGCTCGGGGCGGCGGAGGTCTCCGGCGCTCGAGGTTCGCGGGACGCAGCGGGTTGGTCTCGCGCCTCCGCGTTCGCCGCTCGAGGTTTGCGGCGTCTGCGCCTCGGGCGGCGCGGGGCGGGCGGTGCGGGTCGAAGCAACTTGAGTTCGCGCGCATACCCGAGGCTCGAGGTGCTTGCACCGTCGGGCAAGGTCACGCGCGTCGCGCCCAAGTGCTCGAAGGCGAGGGTGCGTGCGCCTTGGGTCAGCGCCCGCGCGAACCACGGCAACATCGCCCGTTCAGGCTCGAGCCAGTGCAATGCCATCGTCCCATCCTTGAGCGTGCCCGCCAAGCTGGGACAGCCGTGCGACCCGCGCACCCAGAAGCGCCACTCCCTGCCCGCGTCGTCGCCCAAGGCGCGCACGTCTTGCTTGAAGAAGCGCACCTGCGCGTCGAACTCCACGGGCGCGGCGTATTGCTCGGCGTACAGCCGCTGCACCCTCGAGCGCGCCAGGGAGCGCTCCGCGCGCAGCCGTGACCAGTCACGCTCTGTAAGACCCAGTCGGTGCAGAAACAAGTCGTCAATCGCCGTCAAGCGCTCCTCGAGCAACTGGACTTGTTGTTCAATGGTCAACGGCTTTTCCGCGACCGTGACAGTCAACTCGTGCTCGAGCAAGCGGGCTGGATCCAATGTCGCCCCGCCCGACCCGCCGCGTCGGGCGCGCTCGTACCCGGCGAACCCGTCCGGGTACTCGAGCAGTGCACCGTCTTCAATGCCCAAGACGCGCGTGGCGACCCCTCGAGCGAACGCGCGGTCGTGCGTGACGAACAGCAAGCTTCCTGGATACCCAAGGAGCGCATCCTCGAGCACCTCCAGGGTTTCCACGTCCAAGTGGTTCGTGGGCTCGTCCAGCACCAGCACGTCCGCCCGTGTTGCGCCGATCAGTGCCAAACCCGCGCGGGCGCGCTCGCCGCCGCTGAGCTGGGTCATCGTCTTGCCCCAGTCCTCCTGCCGGAAACCCGCGCGTCCCAGCAGGGCTTTCGCTGCGCCCTCGCCCACGCGGTCTGCGAGTTGCGCCAGAATCGCGCGGTTGGAGTGGAGCCCGTGGTGCGTCTGGTCCAAGTGCACGGCGACCGCGCCGTCGGCGTAGCGCACCTGGGCGGCGGGCTCGCTCACGTCCGGCGCGAGTTCGCCCAGCAAAATCCGCAACAGCGTCGTCTTGCCCGCGCCGTTCGGAGCCAAGAGCGCCACGCGGTCCCCGGCGCGCAAGCGCAGCCCCGCGTCGCGCAGCAGTGCCCGAGTCCCGTAGGTTTTGGAGATGTGCTCGGCGCGCAGCACGGTTTCTGCCCTTGCCTGGTCCGCGCTCTGCAACTGCATGACGATGCGTCGCTCTCTTGGCGGTGCTTCGACCACACTTTGGCGCTCGGCGCGGGTGCGCAAGGCGGCTGCGCGCCGAGCGAGCGTGTCGTTCTGCTTGCCCCACGCTGAAAGTTGCTTCGTCGCACGTCCCAAACGCTGCTGCTCCATTGCGCCCTCGCGGTGCTGTTTGCGCTGCACGCGCTGCGATTCCAAGCGCAAGGCGCGTGAACGCGTGTAGCCGCCAGGATAGACACCCAACCGTCCGCGCTCGAGGTGAAAGGTCTGCGTGCACACGGCGTCCAAAACCGCGCGGTCGTGCGAAACGATGAGCAGCGCCCCCGCGTGCTCGAGCAAGCGCCGCTCGAGCCACAAGCGCATTCTGATGTCCAAGTGGTTCGTCGGCTCGTCCAGCACCAACACGTCCGGCGCGTCCACGAGCGCGACCGCCAGCGCCAAGCGCGTGCGCTCACCGCCCGACAACGAATTCGCCACGCGGTCCCCGAATTCGCTCAACTCCAACGCATCCAAAACTTGCGCGGCGCGGGCGTGGGCGGCGTACCCGCCCGCGCGCTCGAAGCGCTCCAAGGTCTGCGACCACTGCTCGAGCGCCAGCGCGTCCCCTCGAGCCTCCAACGCGCGCAGTTCGGCTTCCAAAGCCGTGACATGCCCGAGTGCGGCGCGCAGCACTTCGTCCACCGTCGCCGCATCAAAGTCCGGGTCTTGGCGCAGATACCCAATCCGCACGTCGCTTGGGACCTCGAGTTCACCGCTCTCCGGGCGCAGTTCGCCCGTCAAAATGCGCAGCAGCGTCGTTTTGCCCGCGCCGTTGCGACCCGTCAACGCCACGCGGTCACCGTTTGACAGGGTAAAACCCACTCCGTCCAGCGTCACGCGGTCGCCGTACGCGTGGCGAAGATCGGTGGCGCGCACGAGCATGGGCGCATTGTATGCAAGAAACCCTGAAGCGGGATGCGCCAAAACGCTGAATTCAAATGCGATGAATTGGCGTGCGTCTTTGAGCGGTGCTCGAGCATCGCGTCATTGATGAAGGCGACCCGAACGGTCGGGCTTTTGGCTCGAGCGGAGGCGCAGACGGGCGATCACGAGGATCGCCCCTACGCACAGCCATGTTGGATAGGGGTGAACATCCAGTTCGCCCAAGCAAAAGCCGATGCTCGAGGTTAACCGTTCACAACAAGCTGTTGCCCTGAATGGCGCCATTCTCGAGGAACCGCGTTGGGCGCAACGCGTGCACGTCCAAGCTGTGCGCGCGTCCGTCCACGATGATTTCGCTGAGCAGCAATCCCAACGCGGGGCTGTGCATTACGCCGTGCCCGCTCGAGCCGTTCGCCAGGTAAAAATTCGGGGCGTCCCCGTGCGCGCCCAGCAGCGCGTGCCCGTCGGGGGACATCTCGTACAAGCCCGCCCAGCCGGTTTCAATGGGCACGTCGCGCAGCACGGGCACGCGGGCGTGCGTTGCCTCGAGCAGCGGTGGGAGCCAACCCTGGTCAAACTCGAGGTCTTGCGCGGCGAAGTTCCACGGCATCAGCAGCAGCACGCGTCCGTCGCGCACGCGCAGGTGAAAGCCGTCCCCGGCGAAAATCGTCATCGGCATGTCGGCGGGCAAGGCGTCCGTGGGCACGGTCGCGGCGATTTGGCGCTTCAGGGGTGTGACCGGCACCTCGAGCCCTGCCGTCGCGGCGAGTGGCGCTGCCCACGCGCCCGCGGCATTGACCACCGCGTCCGCCTCGAGCAGTGTGCCGTTGTGAACGGCGCGCACGCCGTCCCCGCTGCGCTCGAGGCGCACGTCGGCGCCGAAGTGAAACCGCGCCCCGAGCGCTTCGGCTGCCTGTTGATACCCGCGCCGAATCTCGAGCGGGCGCACGAAGCCGTCCCACGGGCAGAACGTGCCGCCTGCCACGCCCTCGGGCGAGAGCGCTGGGTTGAGCTTGCGGATCTCGTTCAGATCCACTTCGCGCGTGACCTCGAGCCCGACGCGGCGATGCACCTGCATCGCCGCGCGCAAGCCCTCGAGTTGCGCTTGGTCTTGCGCCAAGAACAGGTAGCCGTGCGGCGCATAGCCAGGGTCCACGCCGGTGTCTTTTTGAAACCGCAGCAGCATGTCTCGGGCGAGCAAGGAAAGTTGTGCATTGACCGCTGTGCCGTACTGCACGCGAAACCCGCCGGTCGCGCGGGCGCAACTGGCGCTCGCAGTCAAGTCCTGCGCGGGCGCAGGGTCGCGCTCGAGCACCGTGACCGCCACGCCACGCCGCGCCAAATGGTAGGCCACGCTCGCGCCGATGATCCCTGCCCCGACGACGACCGCGCGCACGCTCAGACCGCCACGGTCGGCGCGTGGGTCTCGAGCACCCGGATGAAGGCGGCGACGAGCGCGGCGTCCAAGGTCACGCCCGCCTGCGCGCGCAGTTCCTCGAGCGCGGCCGCCTTGGTCCACGCGCACTTGTACGGACGCTCGGAGATCAGCGCATCAAACACGTCCACGACCGCGAACAAACGCGCCAGGTAGGGGATGTCCTCGCCCGCGCGCCTTTCAGGGTAACCGCTGCCGTCCAAACGCTCTTGGTGGTGGCGCACGACCTCCAAGGTTTCCACAGGCAGGAAGTCTAAGCCCTCGAGCATGCGGTACCCGGTTTCGGGGTGCTCGCGGATCGTCGCCCATTCCTCCGGCGTCAACTTGCCGGGTTTGAGCAGAATCTCGTCGGGCACCGCCAACTTGCCGATGTCGTGGAGCAGCGCGCCCCATTCCAGGTACTGCATCTGCTGCGCGTCCAGCCCCAAGCTGCGTCCGAGGTCCAAGCACAAGCCCAACACGCGGTCGGTGTGCCCTTTGGTTTCAAAATCGCGGACCTCGAGCGCCAAGCCCAGGGCGCGAAAAGATGCGGCGCGCGTGGCGAGAATCTCACCGGTTTGCTCGGCGCGTTCCATCGCGCGCGACACGCGGCGCACGATGAACTCCGCGATTTCCAAGGTGTTGGGTCCCAACGCGACCGCTGGATTGAAACCCGTCGCGCCGATGAAGCCACGCACCGCGCCGCCGAGCGTGATCGGTGCGACCACGGAGTTGTGGAAGTTGTAATGCACAAATGCGCCTTGGCTGCGCGCATCCGAACCGTACTGCTCGACGATTTGCACGCGGGCGGTCTCCAGAGCAATGCCGAAGATGCCCTTGCCCAGCTCCAGCGGCGTGGCTTCGCGTTGCGCCAAGAATTCTTCAGGCAGCGGACCCAGGCTCGCGCGGGCGCGCAGGGTTGCGCCGTGCAGCGTGAAGTACGCTGCCGCCTCCAAGCCCGGCACTTCCAGCAAGCCCTGCATGCCGCGCTGGGCGATGTCCAACTCGTCGTCCAAAAGCTCCAAGTCCGCCCCGAGCAGCGCCAGCCGCGCGTACGCATCTGCGCGTTGCTGCGCAACCTCCAAGGCGTGCAGGCGGGCGCGGGCACTCGTGTAACTCTCCGCGATGGCCGTCAAACAATCCAAATCGGCGGCTGTAAAGCGCCCGCCATCGGCTTGGGTGTCGGCGGTCAACACGCCGATGGTGCGCCGCGCCGCGCCCTCGGCATCGAAAATGGGGATGCCAATGTACGCGCCTTGCGCCAACGGACGCACGGTGTGGGCCTCGGGCAGGCGCATGGCGATGTCCTCAATGCGCGGTTGCCCGCTGTCCAACACGCGCCAACTCAAGCCGCGCTCGCGGGTGACGACGTGGCTGGCCAGCACCATGTCTGCGTTCACGCCGGCCACAGCGCCAAAATGCAACAGGTCGCGGGCTGGACTCGAGAGCAGCACCATCGTCGTCGAACCGTTGGTGGCGCGCAACGCGTACTGGGCAGCCGTTTGCGCCAGCTCCGCGAGCGTGCCCGCTGCGCGCAGCGCCGAGGACACCCCAGCCAGCACCTCCAGGCGCGTGCGCTCGCGCAGGAGTTTCTCGCGGTCGTGCAGGCGGCTGACCACGAGCGCCAGTTGCGCCGCGATGAAGCGCGCGTGCTCTTCGTCTTCGTCGTTCAGCGTGCGCTCGGCATCCAGCAACTCAAGAATCAGGGTGCCTTCAGAATTCAACACGCCCACGCTGAGCGCGCCGCTGCTGCGCCGCACCCGGCGGTCGCTGCGCGTGACCTCGAGCAGCTCGGTTGCGGGCACGTCCACGCTGCTCGGGTGGTGCGTGGGCTGGTGCGTGTCGCCCAGCCAGGTCACGCTGGCTTCGCTCGGCGCGAGGTGTCCGATGCGAATCTGGGCCGCTCCGAAGACCTCTTCCAAGCCCGATTTCAACCCCAACAGCAAACTCTGCACGGAGATTGCGTCCAAGCTCAAGCGGTCGATGCGGTTCAACAGTTCCAACAAGCGGTTGCGCCGCGCGAGCGCCAGCCATTGCTGGTGACGCTCCAAGTTTGCGCCGAGCGCGTTGGCGATCTCGGGCAGGATCGCGCGCAGGTCCAAGCGTGGCGCATCCGCGTACGCGAGCTGCACCGTGCCGACCAGCCGCCCGGCGACGCGCTGCCCGACCAGGTGCACGCTGCTCAATCCGTGCCGCCGGTGGGGCGCAAAGTGCTCCCCGTCCGCGCACCCCAAGGTCACGACCTCGCCACGCTCGAGCGCGTCCTCTTGGCTGGCGAATGCGAGCGCCGAGTTGACCGTTTCGACCTCGAGCCCGACTTGGGTTTTGAGGCTGTACCCGAGCCCCTCACGCACGCGGTACGCCGCGGCGCTTGCGCCGCTGGCTTGGCTGAGCAGCGTCAACACCGCGGGAATGGTCGCCTCGATCTCAGCGGCTTCCGCGATCAACCCCAACGCGCGGGTCAAGACCGCTTGGCGCTGCGCCGCCTCTTCGCGTGCGGTGACATCTTGGACGATGGCGACGAACACGCCCTCGGCATTCAGGTGGTGCACCGCCAGCGACGCCCGGAAGCGCGTGCCGTTCGGACGTTGGTGCCAGACCACGCCACGCCACACCTGTCCGTGCATGACGGTCTCGAGCCCCACCGCCGAAACCTCTTCGGTGATCGTGCCGATCAGTTGCGGCAAATTCCACCCGATTACGTCTTCGGTGCGCACCGCGTAGAGTTCCGCCGCCGCGCGGTTGATGCGATTGACCCGGTTGTCCGCGGTGACGACGAGCATCGCCTCGCCCATCGTCTCGAGGATTGCGTCTGAGAGGGAAAAAATCGGGCTCATGGGCGCGCCAAAGCAACGCCAAACATCTTACGTGGCCCTGGACGGGGAAAGTGGGTAAAACCCACAACGTCCCCCAGGCTGGGCGCTGCATAAACTGCTGAACGTGAACCTCGGCTACTCGTTTTGCCCCAACGACACGTTCATCTTCTATGCCCTGACCCACGGACGCGTGCAGACCCCGACGCCCGTGACCGAGCGTTTGGAGGACGTGGAAACCCTCAACCAATGGGCGTTGGCGGGCACATTGGAACTGACCAAGATCAGTTACCACGCCTACGCCCACGTGATGGACCAGTACATCGCGCTCCGCGCCGGGGGCGCCCTCGGGCGCGGCGTCGGACCGCTCGTCGTGGCCCGAAAGATGCTGCCTGACCTGCGCGGCAAGCTCGTTGCCAGTCCGGGCGCGCTGACCACTGCGCAGCTCTTGTTGCAGCTCTCCAACCCCGGTGTGCGCATCGTCAACATGCGTTACGACTTGATTATGCCTGCCGTCGAGCGCGGCGAGGTGGACGCTGGCCTGATCATCCACGAGTCGCGCTTCACGTACCCGCAGCACGGCTTGGTCAAGCTCTTGGACTTGGGCGAGTGGTGGGAAGGGGAGACTGGCTTGCCGATTCCCTTGGGCGCAATCCTGGCGCGGCGCGACCTCGGTGCGGACACGCTGCGCTCCGTGAACGCCGCCGTGCGCTCGAGCCTCGAGTACGCCTGGGCGCACCCGCAAGAACCCAAAGCCTACATCCGCCAGCACGCCTTGGAGATGGAGGACAGCGTCATGCAAGCCCACATCGACCTCTACGTCAACGGCTTCTCCTTGGACGTGGGCGAGGAGGGCGAGCGGGCCGTGCACACCCTGTACGCGCGGGCTCGAGGGGCGGGGCTGATCCCCGCGTCTGGGCTGCCGTTGTTCGTCGAGCCTTGACCCTCAGACAAATTCTGGTCCTCGATCCCAAGCGCTCGAATTCGAGGGGATTACGGTCTCGAGCGTTCAACGGCTCGAGACCCCGACAACGCAATCTTGCCTCTCGGTCAAGTTTTTGGGTGTACGCTTCAGCCATGCCCGCCGAAGTCTTGGAAACCGAACTCGTTCGCCTCGGCGCGCGGCTGCGCACCCTGCGCGCCGAACGCGGCTGGACCTTGGAAGCGCTGTCCGAACGCGCCAGCCTCTCGAGCGCGCACCTGTCGCGGATTGAGGCGGGCGAGCGCCAAGCCAGCCTCGCCGCGCTGATCGCACTGGCGCAAAGCTTCGAGATTCCGATTGCCGCGCTGTTCGACTCGCTGCCTGCCCGCGCAAGCATCGCCGTGACCCGCGCTGGAACCGGCACGCCGCACGCCTCGAACGGCGCGCAGTACACGCCGCTGACTGGCAAGCGCGACCCGACGCACCTCAACGCGGTGCTGCTGGACATTCCCGTGGCTCGAGGTGAACACGCGATGAACCGCCACGACTCCGAGGAATTCGTTTACGTCCTGGAAGGCACCGTCAAGCTCATTGTCGGTGAGGAATCAGCCGAACTCCACGCGGGTGACGCCGCACATTACGATGCCCGCGAAGCGCACCGCCTGGACGCCCTGGGCAAACCCGCCCGCGCCCTGCTCGTGGCGACCACCGTGGCCAACACCGCCGCGCTCGAGCTTCGACCGACGCAGAGGACTGCATGAACACTTCCACCTCTTCCACCCCCGCCAAACTCAGCGCCGCCGGTGGCACCACCGTCATCGCCGTGATGACCGCGAGCCACTTCATCAACGACAATTTCACCAGCCTGCTCACGCCGCTGGGACCGGCCATCGCCGAGCGTTTCCAGGTCACGCTCGCGGACACGGGCACACTCGTCGCCGTGCTGTCATTGGTTGGCAGCGTCTCCCAACCCTTGTTCGGCGCGCTCGGCGACCGCGTGGACCGCCGCTGGCTCGCCGCTGCCGGACCCGTGCTCGCCGCGGTCGGCATGACCTTGATGGGCTACGCCCCGACGTTCTTCGCCTTGGCGCTGCTGATCATTCTGGGCGGCATCGGCAGCGCGGTCTTCCACCCCAGCGGCGCGGCGTACGTCGCCGCGAACAGCAACCTCGAGCGGCGCGGGCTGTACGCCAGCATCTTCAGCGCGGGCGGCACGGCTGGACTGGCGCTCGGACCGCTCACCGCCACGGCGCTCGGGTTAAACGGGATTGTCTGGCTGATGCCCTTGGGTCTCCTCATGGGCGTCGTCAGCTACGCGCTGACCCCCTCGAGCCGCAGCGCCAGCGGCAAAGCGGTGGGCTTGAAGGATTACTTGGAGACCTTCAGCGGACCGATCCGCACGCTGTGGGGCATCAGCGTCTTGCGCAGTTTAAGCACCGTCACGTATGGCTCACTCATTCCATTTGTGGCGGCAGACAATCCGCAACAATGGCAATTTCAACTGTTTATGCCAAGATTTGCGTTCGAGTCTGGCGTGTTTACGTTCCAATTGGACATCGTTCAAATCTCGAATTCTTACTCCGTTGCTGTGGCGCTCTTTCTGCTTTCGATAGCCGCTGCCCTGGGCGGCATCGCTGGTGGGCAAATCAGCGACCGAATCGGCAGAACCAAAGTCCTGCGCTCGAGTGTCGGTATTCTGATCCCATTGTTTGTGATGCTCGTGTTCGTGACCCCCTCGAGTATCGGCCCGTTCCCATTCTGGTTGCTCGTGTTCGCCGTCGGCGCGACCGCCAACGCCACGATCCCCGTCGCCGTCGTTGCCGCGCAGGAATACGCCCCCGGCAAGACCGCCACCACCAGCGCGCTGATGATGGGCTTCGCCTGGGGCACGGCGGGCGTGCTGTACAAACTGGTCGCAGAATTCGCGGAACTGACCAGCATCACCACCGCCATGCTCGTGACCATCGCGCTCTTGGTCCCCGCGTGGTGGTTGACGTTGAAACTGCCGGAGCCCGAACGCGCACGTTTGGATTGACTCGAGGGGCAACAATGCTCGAGTCTATTGCGGATACACTCGAGCCATGACGGCACGCACCATCAACCTGGCTGATCCCGAGTTTGAACTGACCGATGAAGAGTTGATGGAACTCTCACGGCGCGCAGAGAGGAACTGCTCCTTGCGCGCAAGAGTTTGGCGTTCGAGACCGTGTTCTCCGCGCCTGACAAAGTGGATTTTTTGAAGCGTGCCCAAAAAGCTGGATACTTCATCCGCGTGTTTTTTGTCTCCACGACCGACGCCAGGATTAACGCCTCTCGAGTCGCCAAACGCGTGATGCTCGGCGGACACAGCGTTCCCATTGAAAAATCATCAGCCGTTACGAGAAATCAATGGGCAATCTGGCAGCCGCCATCGCCATCGCAGACCGCGTGTACATCTACGACAACTCGCTCGAGGACACCGAAGCCAAGCTGTGCGCCCGGACGGTGGGCGGCAAACTGCACAAAACCGATGGCGACCTGCCCCAATGGGTGGCAGACGCGGTGCTCGGGTTGCCTCCAGCCTAAATTTTGCAATCCGCATTGCACGGCGCTCACGGGACGCGCGGTAGCATTGCGCCAATGACCGATCTACGCACGCTCGTCAACCAAGCCCGAGGTGGGCGCGTGGTTCGCACGGGCTTTCTGGAAAGCGCGGACCTGGACCGCCGCGCGCTCGCCGCGGGCGGCGTGAAATTCGCTGTTCACGGCGGGTTCACCGATGCCACGCGCGTCGTTTACACGTTGTTCCCCGAGCACATCCCCGCAATCGACGACCCCGTGCGCGTGCTGCAAGTGGACGCCGACCTGCCCGCGAACACCACGCCGCAAGACATCCGCGTCGCATTGGCGCTGCCAGACGAGTTGCGCGGCGATATCCGCGAATCTCGAGGGGCATTTAAAATTGCCACCACGCAAAAAGGCGTCAAGCACCTGGAAGGGTTGACGCAGATCACCGTGCAAGGCGTGACCGTGGAGGCAACGTTCACGCCCGTGGAGCCCGAGGACTTGGGGCGCGGCAGCAAAACCCGCAGCGTCGTCGTGCCCAGCCTGCGCTTGGATGTCGTCGGCGCAAAAGGCTTCGGGGTCAGCCGCGCGTACTTCCAAGCGGGCATCGAAGGCAAGAAAGTGCGCGTCAACGGCGTCGTCGCCGGGAACAGCACGCCCGTGCGCGAGGGCGACACGCTCAGCGCCGACGGCTTGGGACGCATTGAATTCAAACGCATCGAAGGCGAAACGCGGCGCGGCAATGTGAAACTGGAACTCGAGATTCACCGCTGAACCTTTGAGCGTTGCACTGACGCACCAAGCCCAACGGCTCAGCGAAGCCAGATTGCCACAATCGTCGCTCGAGCCGAAGCGGACTACTGATCCCGGCACGTTCACGTGAATGAAAACGCGCGAAAAACGTGTGTGGGGCATGGACCAGTATTCAGCCGGGGCGACCGGAATCAATATGATGCGTGCATGGTCACGTACAAAGCGATGTTTAAATTCGTCGGCAACGAAGTCCACGCGGAAGTCCTGGATTTTCCCGGCGTCATCGCCTGCGCCGCGACCCTCGAGGAAGCACGGCGTTTGCTCGGCAGTGCGCTGTCTGATATGGCAGAGATTGCCATGACCAGCAGTGAAGCGCTGCTGTTGCTCAACTCGAAACTCACCGATGCAGCAGCCGACCTTGAAGAACCTGTTTTGCTCGTGGTGAAAAAACCGTTCCGATCAAAGCAGTACAATTCAGCGCATGAGTTCGCCGTTTGATGAAGCCATTCGCCGCGCCGACGAAATCGGGTTGCGGCTCGAGGTGATTGACGGCGTGCCAGTCTGGGAAACCAGTCCGGTCAAGCGCCACCAGAGCGCGTCGTTTCGGATTCAGAGCAGCATTCGTAGCACGGGCGCGTGCGAATGCGCGCATTACGCGGACGTGTACATCGAATTCCCAGACGGCTCGTTGAAGCGCCCGGACATTGCAATTTTTTGCGAGGAGCCGAAAGAAGAAGACGAAGCGATCACCGCAATTCCCGTCGCGGTCGTGGAGATCATCTCCAAGAACTTTGAAAAGAAAGACCTCGAGATTGCGCCGGGGTTTTACCTCGCCCAAGGTGTCAAAGACATCATCATTTTCGATCCGCGCAGCTTGGAAATCTGGCATCACCGCGCGGACGGCGTGCAGAAACACGCGTCGCCGCACAGCTTTTCGCTTTCCAGCGGGTGCACGCTCGAGGTGTAAGCCTTTAAACGCTCGACCCTGAGCGGAGTACGATGACCACATGGTTACGTACAAGGCAATGTTCAAATTCGTTGGCAACGAAGTTCACGCGGAAGTCTTGGACTTTCCTGGCGTCATCACGTGCGCTGCGACGCTCGAGGAGGCACGGCGTTTGCTCGGCAGTGCGTTGTCTGATATGGCAGAAATTGCCATGACCAGCGGTGAAGCACTGCCATTGCCAAACTCAAAACTGACGGATGAGGAAGCCGATCTCGAGGAACCTGTTCTGCTCGCGGTCAACTGAAGGAAGCAATGAAAAAAATTTCTGACGAGCAACGCAAAATGCTCGAGGGGCTGGCGAAGTTGCCAGACCATGCAATTGACCTCAGCGACATTCCAGAACGTACTGACTGGCGCGATGCCGAGCGCGGCAAGTTTTACCGTCCGGTTGAAGGATTCACGTCTATCGGAGCAGGGGAGAGCGACCTGAACGGCGAGGATTCCGAAAGCTGGCTGCTCGAGAACTGGAACCGCAAGCAACCCTAACGTTGTCTCAACGCTCGTAGTGCCCACGGCACATGATGATGACGATTTCGTCTGATTTCACCTGATACACCAAGCGGTGCTCCTCGGTGATGCGGCGCGACCAGAATCCAGCAAACTCGTTCTTCAACGGCTCGGGTTTGCCAAGACCCTCGAATGGCGTGCGCAGCGTGTCACGAATCAACTGATTGATGCGCTTCAAAGCTTGTTTGTCAGTCTCGAGGAACCACTGGTAATCCGCCCAGCCGTTCAGCGTGAACACCAGCCTCAAGGATCAATCAACGCCTGTTCAACGATCTGTCCCGCTTTGGCTTGGGCGATGCTCTCGCGGAACCGCGCAGCCACAACGGGGTCACGTTCCCAGGGCATGGCTTGCTCGAGTTCTTCGTGTTTCAAGCCTGCGACCAGATTTTCAATAACTTCCAAGCGCTCTGCTTTGGAAAGCGTTTGAAGTTGAGGCAGAAGTTCAGCAACGGACATGCACCCATGTTACTTGAAGCTGCAATACCCAGCGAATCTCGAGTCCCACAATCCCATGCTCGAGCCGAGGCAGAGTTCCCAGCCTCACCACCTGCCGACGCCGAATCTCTCGAGGGGACGCGAGGTGTTCACCACTGACTCGAGTCAACCTGCCTGATTTGTGCCCGGTCAACGCCGTCAAAACGCTAGGATTTTCGCGTGCCCCTCGTGGAAGATTTGGAAAGGCTCGAGCAATTGCGGATCAAAGGCATCTTGACCGAGGATGAATTTGAATCCGCCAAGCGCCGCTTGCTGAATCCAGACTTGGCGGACGACAAAACCACGCGTGACCGCCATGCCGCTGCCGTGAACCGTTTGGAGCAGGATTGGCGTGAGCAGCAACGAACGTTCATGGTGCAAGAGCGTTCTTCCCAACGCTTGCCCTCGAGCCTCGCGGGATGGACGATTTTGTTGTTCAGCGTGGTCGCTGGAATCGGCGTGACCTTCTTGGCGTTCGCGTTTTCGCTTCCGCACCTGCTGTTGTTGAGTGCGTTGCTGATCGTTGGTGGCGTCGGCAGAGGCATCAGCGAAATAGGCAAAGCGCAGGAGTACGTGGATGCGCGACGCCGGTTCGAGGCGACGCGAGCCAGCGCATGGCGATCAAAGCGTTGAATGTGCTCAACGGTGAAACGAAAGGAATCGTGTTCGTCACGAATCTCTCGAGGGTGCGCGCGGTGTTGCCAGAGCCCATCCAATTTTGCCCGCCGCGGTGTCAACATCTTGGATCAACCGAGCCACCGTGCAGCACGCATTGATTGCTGTGAATCTCTTCTTGGAGTGTCTAAGTTTTGACTGGCAACAATCCCCATGAATCCTGTGCTTACGGGCAACAGCGAATGCTCGAGGACATTGGTGGGCAAGGCAACGGTAATGGGCTCGCGTGCTTCCATAAACGAGTTCAGGCAACCCCTAAAATTTACACAGCACGAGACTTGAGCTAGTATATCGTATGCGCTTCATAATGATATTTTTAGCATTGCTCTCGATTTTTACGGTGCAGGCTCAACAATCAATAGGAAAGTGGACGACTTTTTCAAATTCAAATGGGGTACTTGGAATAAGTACGCTATCGATAAATGGTACATCCGGTCGCTTATACATAGAATGTGAGGGTAACGATGTCAAAATGTATACAAGAGTCCCAGGAATCCTTTCAAATTTAACTGGGTTTTTAAAAATTGATACTTCAGAGTCTGAAATTTATACGTTCGCTCTTGGTTCAAAAGGTGAAATGGGGATTTTTCAAAGTGATGATGTACTAAAGTTAATAAGATTATTTCTCACTGCGCGATACTTTTCTCTAGTTATTGAGAAGACCGATAGATGGATAGCTGTAGTATTTGATTTGACTGGTTTTGGTCAAGCTACAAAATTTGCACCTTGTTTGCAGAAAGCTCTAAACAGATAGTTACATCGAATGCAAAAGCCTTTTCGAAATCATTAGAGACCGCAAGGGCATCAATAAAATGCTTTTGCAATTCTTAACTCTCTGATTCTCAACTACGCCAACCAATCCTCTGCTTCATTCACCACATCCTCGAGACTCGAGATCGAGGCGTGTTCTGACCAGCAACAGCGAATGCACGAGCAGTTATTTGACACTCGAGCGATTATGGGGACCAATTTCACTTAACGAGATGGCGCTTTGAACGTCTGCGCGAACGCCTTGATTTCTTAGGCGTGGTATTTGACAATTGAATACTTTGTTGTACGTTAGTGGCCTGTTGAACTTTTGAGTATTTGGGTCGCAAATTTTTTTCCGCAATGATCTTACTTCGATCTTGATGAGATAACCAAAGTAAGAATCCGTAGTCTAAGATTTTTACCTTACAATCGTTGGTATCGTAATCTAAAATCAATGGATTGACACCGCAAGAAATTTGGATGAAAATCAGGTCTTTTAATGCGGCATCTAGTTTCTCGTGCTTATATTGGATTCTCGGGAAAAGTTTTAGAAAAGCTCTCTCGATAGCAATTTTGCCGATACCCTCTTTTAGCTTATCTAAGTCGTAATACAAAATGCAGTTTAGAATTGCTGAAAAATACTCTTCAAATATATCTTCTGTCGGAGCGTATTCTTTAAATTTTCTAAATGAATCAATAAAATTTCTGAATCGATTGTTTGAGCGCTTGACTAAATCAAAAAGCAGCTCTCTAATTTCTGGAACAGTACCAATATGAATTTTTATGCCTTTTGGCTGCCTAACATCGTATTTTCGGCATAGTTCTAAGCAAACTTCTTGTACTACATAAACACTCTCGTGGCAATTGTCAATCAAAAATTCTTTTGCATCATCATTAAGATTAAAGTTAAGCAACTTTTCACCTATAGCAATAACATTTCTGAGATCACCTTTTGTCCAAACATTAACCGATATTTCTCTAATGCGTCCAGTTAAATCTCCATTATACATCAAAAGCTTGTCCTCTTGCATCCAGATACCAACGATCATGAACTTAATCTCGCTTGAAAGCTCATAAAATGTTTTCAAGCAAATACTGAACCTCTGTTGAGTAGGTATAGGAAGATAATGGAAATCTTCGATGACAACGTACTTTTGAAAGTTCATAGATTTCAACGCTTTAACAACATCATTTGGACTATTCAGATCAAAACCAAATGACTTAAAGACTGATTCCGTACCTGAAGTATTATCTTTAGAACTGCCTATTTCTGAATCGATTCCTAAAACTCTTCCTCGCAGACCAGCATTCACTTTCTCTGACGCCGCAGACTTTTCTGTCTTGGCGTCTGCCATCATATAATTCGCTTGCTTGAGAATTTCTCTATGCAAGTCCTCGATTGACCAGTTATTTTGGCAATGCACTACAATATATCTATCTTCACTTAATTGAGATTTTCTCAGTGAAGTCTTGCCTTGTTTACTTCCACCAAAGATAACAATATATTTTCCGGATTGAAAAGCTCCTATAAACTCAGTATCAACATTTCTTCTCGAGAAATACGTTTTCGGTAAGTCAGGTGTTACACCAAAAACCTCTTCAACCCGTAGTTCTGGGTTTTCCTTTGGTCGTCTCGATGTGGGCTGTGTCATGATTTACGCCAACCAATCTTCTGCTTCTTTCACCACATCCTCGAGACTCGAGGCTTTGCTCTGCACTTCATCCTTCCGCGTTGCCCACGCGGGGAACGGGAACGTCACCATCACCGGGCTGGGCACTTCGGGTTGCTGCACGATCATCGTACCGGGTTGCAAGATGCTGGCGCGTAAACGAAACGCACCGGGCAGGAAACGGTACTCCGGGCGCTCGGCTTCTGCCGGGTCCAGGCGTCCGACGACGCGGATGCTGGCGTTGCTGACGATGCGGCGCTCCACTTCGCTGGCGGTTTGCTGCGCGCCGATCAAGATGATGCCAAGGCTGCGTCCGCGTTCCGCGATGTCCAACAGCACTTCTTTGATCGGGCTTTCGCCTTCGCGCGGGGCGTATTTGTTGAGTTCGTCCAGCACGACGAAAACTTTTTGACGCGGACCGTTGCGCTCTTTTTCTTCAAAGAGACTTTTCAGCATCACGCCGACGACGAACATCTGCGCGTGGCTGTGCAGGCTGTGAATGTCCACGACGGTCAATTGCGAGCGCATCACATCCGCGCGATACCGCTCTGCCAACCTGGGCTCGAGATCCCCGCGCACGAGCGGGTTCAAGTATTTGACGACGCCGCGCAAGCGCCGCACGAACGCTTGGCGCGTGCCCATCGGTTGCCGCCCAACCCATTTCGGATCGCCGTCTTCACCTTGCTCCAAAAGTTTGTACTCCAAATACGCGATCAGGTGCGAGAACTTCTCAATCTTCGCCTTGCCCAGCGCGTTGAATTCAATGTTCCCCTCGAGTTCCGCCGTGTCCTCGCGCGACCAATCATCCACCAGCAAATACGGTCCGTCCCCGTTCTGCGCGGTGGCGAGTTTGAACAGGCGTTCTTCGATCTGCCCGATCAAAAACCCGAGGTTCAAGCTGGCGTCGCGGTCCGCGAAGCAGTACGGCAGCAGCCGCTCCAATGCAAATTGTTTCAGCGTCCACAAGTACGGCGTGACGCCTTCGCTGCGTTGCGTGATGCCGTGCGTGACGCTGCCGCCCTCGCCGCTGACGGGCGGCGCTAAAAATTGCACGTCCTCGAACGGGGTGCTCGGCAAGCCGCAAGCGGTGTAACGGTCGGTTTTTATTCCTCGAGCCGCGCTGATGCGTCCTTCCTTGTCCGCAAACCTCGAGTTGACCTGATCAAGAAACAACAAATCCTGCCCTTTGACGTTGAACACCAGCGCCTTGGAATTCGCCCGCTCGAGCCCCAGCGCTTGGCTGTTGAAGATGCTGTAGAGCATAAAAAGCGCGTAACTGGTCTTGGTCGCCACGCCGCTGACGCCGCTGATGTTGACGTGCGCGCCGTTCTCGCCGTTCAGGAAAGCAAAATTCAGCATCGCTGGTTCGCCGTTTCGGAGCACGCCCGCCGGCAGCGTGTTCTCCATGCGGTCCTGGTACAGCGCCAGCTTCAAATCGTCGTTCTTGGCGTGAAAGACCTCATCGCCCGGATGCGGCGGAATGAACTCTTCCGGGTCAACCCTGGTCACGATGACGTGCGCGGCGTAGGAGACGTTCACCGGAATCGTCCCTTCGAGCGCGAGGCGCGTGTCACTGTCATACGTCACGCCTTCGTGCAACTTGCGCACGCTGTCCACGACGCCGTAAAAACGAATGCAATCCTCGTCCCTGGGGCGGTTCGTGAATGGGACGTTCGGACGGCACGTCTTCATCACCACGATGTCGTCCAACTGGAGCATCTGCCCCTCGTTGACGCCAACCCAAAACTCGAGCGGCGCAGCGTCCTTGGTGCCCAAAACAATTCCAACCGAATTCGTGCTCATGGTCTCTCCCTCGTGGCGTGTAGGGGCGAGGCTAGCCTCGCCCCTACGGGTCGTCAATTCAAATCTGTAGACAGCGGCGGTTCCTCGAGCATGGGCTCAGGATTGTTTTTTCGAGATCGCTGGATTTGCGCGCTCAAATGCGCCTGGATGCGGCGGCGAATGATGTTCATGTCCCCCATGCGTCTGCCCAACTCACTCTCGAGAAAGGCAATCGGCATGAGTTGCTGCGGCGCCCTGGGGTCGCGGAAGGCTCGAGCGGCGTATTTTGGCAAGGTCACGCACGACCAATCCGCGATTTGCTGCGCCCACTCGAGCCCCAGGTCGTTGCGCACCTCGAGCCGCACCAATCCTGCATATGGGTGGATGTACGGCGCGACATCCTCGAGCCGCAGATACCAGCTATACCGCTTCAACCCAGCGGCGATCAGGAAGATCGGTGTGCGCTGTCCGCGTTGAAGCTGTTGCAGCACGGCAATCTCGTTCGCGCCGACGTAGAGGTTGTGCAGCGTTTTGACGTAGCCAAGAGCGCGGTCTGGGGCGCGCACTTGCAGCGGACCGTCCAGCACGAGCAGCGCTTCTTGGAGCGGCAGGCTCGAGGCGATTTCGTCTTCGGCTTGGCGCATGAAGTACTGCAACCGCGCCTCGAGCGCGATGTCCTGGTTTTGGGTTTCGTTCAGGTGCTTGAATTTATAGTGCAGGTCGCCGTACTCGTTGCCGCGCGCGTTGACGATCAAATCCTCGCCGTCCCCATGCGCGAGGATCAGCACGCGTTCAAAGCGCCGCTCGAACACGGTGGCGGGCGTGAGCGCGTCGGCTTTGCTCTGCACCGCGCCGACGGCATACGTGCCCAACAGTCCTGGGTGACTCTGCCCGCCCGCGTCTGCCCAGACCTTGGCTTCCAAACGCCTGCGTCCGTCCACGAAGTAGATGTGCGTGAAATCCACGTTGGCGCGGCGCGGTTGCACCGGACCCCACGGCTCGAGTTCCACGGTCAAGTTGATGTCCTCGGGGCGCGTGGGCACGCGTCCGGGCGCGTCGTCGGCGTGGAAGCTGGTGTCGTACTCCGGGCTCCACGGCTCCAGGGTGAGTTTCACCGCTGCCCCTCGAGCCACGCCTCTGCCGTCGCGCAGGGCGTTTCGTTCTGCGTTGCGGGCGAGAAAAGCGGGCGGTTACGTTGCATTCGTAACGAGTTTAGCGCTTCATGGGCGCAGGCGAAACCCCTGTCATGAAATTGCAAGCCCAAAGAATTCAGTACCCCCCTGCGAAGTAGCGCCCAAGCCCGGAAGCGTCGCAAGCCCGGAAGGTGCTAGTTTCAGCGACAAGAAGGTGCTGGTGTCAGGGCAAGAAGGGGGGAGGTCTCGAGCTTGCTCGAGCCGGGGGGTCGGGCGACGCGTGTCTGAGACGGCGCGTCGCACCCCCTCACCCGGCGCTGCGCGCCACCCTCTCCCTATTGGAGAGGGTCAACGGCCTTGGTCTACACATGGTTCTGCTCCCTTCTCCTGGAGGGAGAAGGGCTGGGGATGAGGGCGAGTCGCAACCGCCTCGAGCCTTCAAAAACCGCGTGTCGTAGGGGCGATCCTTGTGATCGCCCTTCCCGCCGAAGCCCAAGCCAACGCCTCCTCAAAGCTCATCCCCAATACGCCGGGCTGACCTCGAGCAGCTGCTTTTCCACCGTTTCACTGCGCACGACCCGGAACCCTCGAGCCTGATAATTCGCCAGCGCGTGCGGTCCGTCCAGCGTGCAGGTGTTGACGGTGACGCGCTCCGCGCCGATCTCGAGGGCTCGGGCAATGGCGGTGCTGAGGAGGTGCGCGCCCAAGCCTTGCCCGGCGAACGCGGGCAGCAAGCCGAAGTATGCGATGTCCACCGCGTCGCCCAGCGGCTCGAGGTTGAAGTACCCAGCGGGGGTGTCCTGCTTGTAGAGGATGTGCAGTTGCCAACCCTGGCACGCTGTGAGCCATTGTTCGCGTGTCCAAGAGAGCTTGTCCGTCCAGTGGTACGCACCGCCGACCGCGCGGTAGAAAAACAGTTGCAACTCGGGCGACGGAACGCGCGCATGGCGCACGGCGATGTCCTCGAGCGTTGCGAATTTCGGTTTGAAGTCGTCGCGCGTCAACTCGAGGTCATGGGTCGTCACCGCAGTCATGCGCGAGTGTAACAAAAAACCGCCCCTTTCGAGGCGGCTTTGATTGTCTTGGTTGCTTTACAGAACCGTGACGTTGGCGGCCTGTGGGCCCTTGCCGTTCTTGCCCTCTTCGGCGTCGAAGTTCACGCGCTGACCCTCTTCGAGGTTGCGGTAACCCGAGCCCTTGATCGCGGAGAAGTGGACGAACAAGTCCTTACCGCCATCGTTTGGGGTGATGAATCCGAAGCCTTTTTCACTGTTGAACCACTTGACGACACCTTCTGGCATACTTTTCCCTCTGTCTCACGCCACCCTTGAGAGTGGCGCTGTTCCCCTGGTTTCTTCACCAGGCTGTCAGCACAGATTCACTGACTGACGCGAACGAGCATACCACACCTTCCCAAAGTGCGCGCATCGCAGATGACGAATCTCACACACTGGACGCAGTACAAGCGCCGTGAGCGTTTACGCCCGAGGTTCGCGGTTGATCCCACCAGTGGCTAGAATGCGTGCATCATGGAACGCAAGCTTTACATCGGCGGCGAATGGGTCAGTGGTGCGGGCACACTCGAGGTGGTCAATCCGACCACCGGCACGACCTTGGAGCACGCGCCAGCGGCGGATGCCGCGCAGATTGACGCGGCGGTGCGCGCGGCGCAAGCGGCGTTTCCCGCGTGGAGCGCCTTGAGCGCATTGGCTCGAGCGGGTCACCTGCGCGCCATCGCGGAGGGCATTCGCGCCAACAAAGAAGATCTGGCGAGGCTCGAGACCCTGCAAAACGGCAAGCCGCTCCCGGAAGCGCTGTGGGACATGGACGATTGCGCGGCGTGCTTCGACTATTACGCGGGCTTGGCGGAAACGTTCGAGGTTGAAAAACCGATTGCGCTTCCCCATCCAGATTTTCAGAGCGTCGCGCGCCGCGAGCCCATCGGTGTCGCCGGACAGATCGTGCCGTGGAATTACCCGCTGTTGATGGCGACGTGGAAGGTCGCGCCCGCGCTCGCCGCTGGCTGCACGAGCGTGTTGAAGCCCTCGGAGTTGACGCCATTGACGGCGCTCGAGTTGGCGCGCATCGCGCACGAAGCTGGACTGCCCGCAGGCGTATTGAACGTCGTCTCTGGCGGGCGCGACGCGGGCGCGGCGTTGGCGATGCACGCGGGCGTGGACAAGCTCGCGTTCACGGGCAGTTTGGAAACCGGCAAGAAAGTCATGCGCAGCGCGGCGGAACGCATCGTCAACACGACCCTGGAACTCGGCGGCAAGAGCGCCATCGTCGTCTTCGACGACACCGACGTGGACCAAGCTGTGGAATGGGTGATGTTCGGCATCTTCTGGAATAAAGGAGAGGTGTGCAGCGCGACCAGCCGCCTGATCGTGCAAGAGGGCATCGCGCCCCGGCTGCTCGAGCGGTTGAAAGAGGAGTGCGAGCGGGTCAAGATCGGTGATCCGCTCGAGGACGGCGTGCTGTTGGGACCGTTGGTCTCGAGCGGGCAGTTTGAAAAGGTCACAGGTTTCGTGGAGCGCGCTCGAGCAGCGGGCATCCCAGTGCTCACGGGCGGCAAACGCCCCGCACACCTGTCCAATGGCTACTTCCTCGAGCCGACGGTGTTCGTGGACGTGCCCGAGGATTCAGAAATTTGGCAGGAAGAAGTGTTCGGGCCAGTGCTCTGCGTGCGGACTTTTTCAACGGAAAGCCAAGCCCTCGAGTTGGCGAACGCCAGCCAATACGGACTCGGTGCAGCCGTGATGAGCACAGATTTGGAGCGTGCGAATCGGGTGGCCAGGGGATTGCGTTCAGGCATCGTTTGGGTCAACTGCTCGCAACCCACGTTCTGCGAAGCGCCGTGGGGCGGCATGAAACGCAGCGGCATCGGACGCGAACTGGGCGAGTGGGGGCTGGGCAATTACCTCGAGACGAAGCAGATCACCACGTACACCACGAACGACAAGCCGTGGGGCTGGTATTTGAAATAGGCGAAGGGCGAAAGGCAAAGGGAACAGCGGCTCGAGGGATGCATGTGTGACCTCGAGCCGTCTGGTTTTCGCTGCGGTGAGGTTCGCCCCTACAGCAATTTGCACCGCGCGACCACCACAGTGTGCGTAGGGGTTTGTCATGACAAACCCTGTGCGCGCCAGCGCACCAACGTCCCAATCAACTCGAGCGCCATGACAACCCTCGAGACCCGTTTATTGCCTGAACCGCAACCGTTTGACCGTTGCACGGGCGAACAGCCGTTCGCCCCTACGTCGTGTGGCTGACCGGCGTGCAACCTCGAGCCAATGAAAAAGGCGAAGGGCTGGGTTGAACCTTTGCCCTTCGCCTGTCGCGCCGTTTCGCCTTGCGAACATGGTTTCAACGCGCAATCGGTGCTGCCTTGCGCCTTTACGATCCCAGAATGTCCGCTTCCTTCTTCTCCAACGTCCCGTCCACCTTACCGATGAATTCGTCGGTGATCTTCTGCACTTCCGCTTCGCCGCGCTTCACGTCGTCTTGCGACGCGAGTTTGTCTTTCTCCAACTGCTTGACGGACTTCATCGCGTCTTGGCGGACGTTCCTGACAGCCACTCGAGCCTCTTCTGCGTAGCGGTTGGCGTTCTTCACCAAATCCTTGCGGCGTTCCTCGGTCAGCGCAGGAATCGTGATGTACAACGCGTCACCCTTGTTCGCCGGGTTCAAACCCAAATCCGAATCGCGGATGGCTTTTTCAATGCCCGCCAAGCCGCTGCGGTCGAACGGCGTGACCACCAGCGTGCGCGAGTCGGGCGTGGTGATGTTGGCGACTTGGTTGATCGGCATTTCAGAGCCGTAGTACTCCACGGTGACTTTGTTGAGCATCCCCGGATTGGCGCGACCCGTGCGCAGGACGCTCAGGTGGTGCTCCAACGCTTCCAAAGCTTTCTGCATGCGGGTGCGGGCGTCGCTGTAAACGTCTTTCATGGCGTATTCCATTCTAATCGCTCGAGGGGGCTCGAGGTCTGTGATTGCTTTTGCGGTGATCTGGTCTCGAGCATGCCGTGTGGGCGCGGTCTTGCCAGAGATCACACGGTTTGGATCAACGTGCCAATGCGTTCGCCGCGCAGCAAGCGCTCCAAGTTCCCGGTTTCGTACATGTCGAAGACGACGATGGGCAGCTTCTTGTCCATGCACAGCGTGATCGCCGTCATGTCCATGACCTCTAATCTGCGCTCCACCGTTTCGGCGTGCGTGATCGTGTCAAAGCGCTTGGCGTCCACGTTCTTGCGTGGGTCTGAGTCGTACACGCCGTCCACCTTGTTCTTCGCCATCAAGACAGCATCCGCGCCGATTTCCAATGCGCGCAACGTCGCCGCCGTGTCCGTCGTGAAGAACGGGTTGCCCGTGCCGCCCGCGAAGATCACCACGCGCCCCTTCTCCAAGTGCCGCATCGCGCGGCGGCGGATGTATGGTTCCGCCAATTGCTGCATCTGAATCGCGCTTTGCACGCGGGTCTGCAACCCCACGCGCTCGAGGGCGTCTTGCAGCGCCAGTGCGTTCATGTTCGTGGCGATCATCCCCATGTAATCGGCGGTCGCCGCGTCCATGCCTTTGCCATTGCGCGCCCCGCGCCACAAGTTGCCCGCGCCGACGACGCAGGCGATTTCCACGTCGGGCACCGCGTCTTTGGCGCGCTTGATGATCGAGGCGAGTTCGGAGGTGGCTTCGGGCGAGATGCCGAAGGTGTCGCCGGAGAGGAATTCACCGCTAAGTTTGAGCAGAACACGTTTCAAAGGGCAAGCTCCTGGCTTCTAGCTTCTAGCTTCTAGCTCCTAGCCAGAAGCTCGAGGGGGCGATAAAAAAGAAGTGGGCGAAATGCCCACTTCCAAAAAGCTTGTTGAATCCCCGGTCTCGAGGCGCGAGTGCTGTGTTGTTCAACCCATCCGTCACGCGCTCAATCCCTTCGAGTCCCAGTTCTCGAGCTAGAAGCTAGAAGCTAGCGGCTAGCAGCTTTACTTATTGCCGATTTCAAACCGCGCGAAGCGCACGATCTTTGCGCCTGCGGGCAGCATCTTTTGGATGGTGACGCTGTTGTCCTTGACGAACTTTTGCTCCAACAGCACGGTCTCTTCGTAGAACTTGCTGAGTTGACCGCTGACGATTTTCTCGACGATGTTCTGCGGTTTGCCTTCGTTCAGCGCCTTGTTGGTAAGGATCTCTTTTTCTTTCTCCAAATCATCGGTGTTGACTTCGCTGCGCTCCAAGTAACGCGGGCGCTCGGCGGCGATGTGCAGCGCGATGTCCTTGGCGAGCCCAGCGTCGCCGCCCTCCATCTCCACCAGGACGCCGATCTTGTCGTTGGAGTGGATGTAGCTCGTGACCGTGCCGCTGGTCGTGGCGAAGCGCGCGGCGCGGTTCAAGACCAGGTTCTCACCGATCTTGGCGATGGCGGCTGCCAAGTGGTCGCCCAGTGTGATTTCAGAGTTCAAGAACTTCTGGCTCGACAACACGTCCACGCCGATCACGCCGTCCACGCCGCTGTTCTCGGCGACGTGCTGCGCGAACTCCATGACCAGTTTCTGGAACGCTTCGTTGCGGGCCACAAAGTCAGTTTCGGAGTTGATTTCGACCAAACCGGCGCTCTTGCCATCGGCGGCGACGAACGCGCGCACCAAACCGTCGGTCGCTTCGCGGTCGGCTTTTTTGGCGGCTTTGACGATGCCGCGCTCGCGCAGCAGTGCCACGGCTTTGTCCTCGTCGCCGCCCGCGTCCTCCAGTGCGCGCTTCACGTCCATCATGCCCGCGCCGGTCATCTCGCGGAGTTTCTTGATTGACTCCATCATGGTTGTTTCCACCCTTTCATGCTCGAGGCTGGGTGCTCGAGATTGCTCGTGTTGTTCTGGTCCAGTAAAAACTCGAGTCTCGTTTGGAAAATCACGAGACTCGAGCGTGTGTGCTGGGTTCTCGTTTTAGGCTTGTACGGCGTCCGCCATCGCTTGCGCGTCGGCATCGGCGGCAGGTGCGGGCTGGGCGGGTTGCGCTTCGCCACCGCCGCGGCATTCGATGATCAAATCCGCGAAGCGCGCAGCGATCAGTTGAATGCTGCGAATCGCATCGTCGTTGCCGGGCACGATGTAATCGATCACGTCTGGGTCGCTGTCGGTGTCCGCGAGGGCAATCACGGGGATGTTGAGCTTTTGCGCCTCTTTGACGGCGATGGCTTCTTTCGTCGGGTCAATGACGAAAATCGCGTCGGGCAAGCGGGTCATGTTGCGAATCCCACCGAGGTTCTTTTGCAGATCCGACAGCTCTTTTTGCAGCAGCACGCGCTCTGCTTTGGGACGCGCCATGATTTCGCCCGTGTCGAACTCGCGTTCCAAGTTCTTCATGCGCTCGACGCGACCGCGGATCGTGCGGAAGTTCGTCATCAACCCGCCGAGCCAGCGCACGTTGATGTACGGCAAGCCGCAGCGCTTGGCTTCCAGCTCCGTGATCTCCTGGGCTTGCTTTTTGGTGCCGACCATCAGGATCGTGCCACCCTTTTCCGCCATGTCTTTGACGAAATCAAAGCTCCGATCCAGTTGCTTCAAGGTCTTTTGCAGGTCAATGATGAAGATGCCATTGCGCTCCGCGAAGATAAAACGCTTCATCTTCGGGTTCCAACGCTTGGTCTCGTGCCCAAAGTGCACGCCCGCTTCCAACAATTGCTTCATTTGCAAGTACGACATCAGCGACTCCAAGTGAAAAGCGTTGCTTCGTTGCATGAATTTGACGGGTTGAACACCGTGACAGACCTGGGTTGATCTGCCCGCCCGGGGACGCTTTTCAAACCTCGAGCGGCGTGTTTGACCAGCCATGTGGACCCGCGTGCTGCGGGCCGCCGAGCAGTGTACCCGAACGGATGCGGTTCGACAAGCACCTGTTGAAGCCTTGGCAAGGCAACCGCACAGTCGGTTGTGCAGCAAACAACGCTCGAGCCTCGAGCGGCGCCGACAGCTTTTCGGCGTGGGCGTTCATCACCGGCATCCGTATCAGAACTGGCTTCAGTTTCGGAGCAGCATCGTGCTACACGACCTCGAGAAGCTCAATTCAGACGTTGCCGTTGCCCTGGAAAATTGGGTTTGAGAGGAGCGGCTGTCGGGTGGACGCGATGGGGTTCGGCTGGCGGACCCGTGAAGCAGACCGTTCTGGGTTTAGTACAACCCGTCCACGATGCTCAATTCATGCTCGAGAAAGAGCTGGACCACCACCGGATCGAGGTGGTTCCCGGACAGCGAGCGGATGTGTTCACGCACGCGGTCCACCGTCCACGCCGCGCGGTACGGGCGCTCGGAGCGCAGCGCGTCCCAGATGTCCACGACCGCGAACAGCCGCGCCGAGAACGGGATCTGTGCACCTTGCAGCCCTCTCGGGTAGCCTTGACCATCCCAGCGCTCGTGGTGACACAGGGGAATGTCCAGGCCAGGACGCAGGAATTCGATGGGGTAGAGCAGGTCGTGCGCGTAGGTCGGGTGGCGCTTCATGACCACCCATTCCTCTGGGGTGAGCTTGTCGGGTTTGAGCAAAATCGCGTCGGGAATGCCGACCTTGCCGATGTCGTGCAGCAGGGCGCCACGGCGCACGTGGAGGCGTTCGTCGTCACCCAGCCCGGCGATGCGCGCCCAAGCGCAAGGTCATTTCCGTGACCCTCAGGGAATGCCCTTCGGTCTCTTTGTCGCGCAAATCCAGGGCCCGTGACCAACCTTCAATCGTTGCGTCGTGCGCGCCGATCAGTGCTTGGGTGCGTTCACGGACCTCGGTCTCGAGCGGTCGAAAGATCCACACCGCCTCGAGCACCAGGGTGGTGAGCGTGAGTGCAACCACCAGTCCTTGCAGGATGCGCAATTGATTGACCTCTTGGGCGATTTCCTGGCTGAACTGTCGCGTCGCCGTGTCTTGCGCCTCGAGCAGCGGGCCCGCCGCCGCAGTCAGAATTGCCGCCAAGGCAGGGTCGTCGGCGCGAAGTTGCCCATCGGAAACGCGCAGGACATCGGCGATGTGACCCAAAAAGGCGTTGACTTGACGGTCAATGCCCTTGGGTGGTGCAAAGTACAACGCGCGCAGGCGACTCGAGAGCCCGCCCGGCAAACCGAGTTCAGCGTCGCCCGCGATCAACCCCCGGTGCGAGCGTTGCATCAGGGCGGCGGCGTTGCTGAGTTGCGTGCGGGCATCATTGCGGCTCTGCGACGTGCCGGTCGTCAACTGCAGCGCGTACAGCGCCACGCGCTGCGAGAGCATCCGTTGCCTTCCGCTGACGTTGACGACGTTGGTGTTGCGGTCTTGGGCGGCGATGATGAGTTGCAAGCAGCCGCCAGCGATGATGGTCAACAGCGCGATGAGCCCCAGTCCGAGGGTGTAGCGTCGTCGGATGACCCTGATCGTGGTCGTCAGTGCGAACCCCTCGAGGCTAAAAGGTTTGTTCTGCGCGGCTCCAGGCGCCCTCGGTGCACGTTGGCTGCGGGTGAGGGGTGGTTTGAAGGTATTTTCCACGCGCCACGCTCCTCTGTCCCGGTTTGAAGCGTAACACTACATTCAATTCATTGGTGTGATGGTTTGCCACGGCGCCCCCTGCGATGGTTGAGACGCACTTGCGTTGAATCTCTGAGGGTCGCATTCAGGCGAGGCTTGCATCAACGTCGTAATGCTCGAGCCTCTGGGTGTTGTGCGGATGCGGCTCCAGAAGGTTCAACGTTCTCATCCTTCGTTTCCTTGGCTCGAGGGTCTTGATTCGGTTCTTCGGCAAAGCGCGAAGATTGCGCCCATCACGGGATCCGTCGCTGTTCCTACAGCCTTTCTCGAGTTCCACTCCTACCCTCCCCAAACGCGGTCGGGTGTCCGCTTCACTCGAGAAAGGCTGACTTGTCCTACTCGTTTTACTCGCCAGGTTTGTGATCAAGGGCAGTCACAAACCTGGGAACCGCTGTACACCTTCAAAGGTGGGCAAATCGTTTTTGCCGGAATTGATATGAATTGTGCGCCAACCGCAAGGTGCTCGAGCACCTTGCGGTTGGCATGAAACGGCTCGAGCCCAGCGGGTAACCCGAGGGTTGCTCCCTGCAGTTGCTGACAAATTTTACTTCACCAAGCCCAGCAGTTGCAGCAATGTGGACACCGAGCTTTGCTGCTCCTCCAAGAAATTTTGGAACCCCGTGCCGGTTTGAAAGTACGGCTGCCAGTTGTTGGCTTCCATCGTCGAGCGCCAGATTGGGTTGCGGCTGAGGCGGTTCATCAGCACTTGCCAGTTGGTGCGTTGCGAAACGGTCAATCCGGGGGGCGCGACGACGCCTCGCCAGTTCTGGAACTGCACGTTGACGCCCTGTTCGATCAATGTCGGGATGCCCAACCCGACGACGCGTTTGGGGGCAGAAATGCCCAGCGCGCGAATCTGATTGGTGTTGACGAGTTCTTCCACGGCCGCGTAGCTGGCGCTGATCACATCCACGTCGCCCGCGACCATCGCCCGCGCGCCTTGAAGATTGCCGTTGGAGGGTGTGAATTTAATCTTCGAGGGGTCAACACCGACTGCCCGCGCGAGCAGCCCGGCGACCATGTGCGCAGTGCTGCCGCGGCTGGTTCCGCCCCGGTTGATGCCTTGCGGGTTCGCGCGCCAAGCGTTGACCAAATCGGTCATGGTTTTGTAGGGGCTTTTGGCAGCGACGAAGATTGTTTCGTACTCCGCGACCATTCTTGCAATGGGGGTGAAATTGCTGACCTGTACGCTCGAGCCGGCCAACACGGTCGCCCCCATTGCCCCGACGCCGAACGCCATGAGTTCGTTGGGATTGCCGCGTTGCTCGGTGAATTTTTGCATGGCAGCCGGGATGCCGTTGCCGGTCACGGTGTAGACCTCTACGCTGTCCGCGAAACCTTCCTCTTTCATCACCCGGGCCATCTGCTGTGCCATGACCTCCCAGCTGCAACCCGGTGTGCACGGAGCCATGATGCGGTACTTGCGGTTACCCTGCCCCTGCGATAGAGATGCCAGCAACGCGACGACAAGAAGTCCCGCACCGAACAGCACACGTTTTTTCATTCGTTTTCTCCTTGGTCCAAAACAGCCGCCCTCAACATAGAACAATTCAACCGTGATTGCAGTGACAAATGAACAAGTGTTGTTTGTCAGACGCGAAAATCGCGTCCCTCACATTGAAATTTCCCAAACCGTGCAGGGTGATGGGCAGATGGGTGTTCGGGTCCACCCGCTGATGGTCACGGCCAACATGCCTGGCGAATGCAAGCGTCTGGACGGCGAGATCACGATGGTTAAACCTCTGAGGGGCGCATTCACGTGAGGCTCGCATCAACCGCGCGCCGCTCGAGTCTCGCTGAGTTGTGCAGTTGTGGCTCGAGGTTCTTGATTTTTCCATCGGCTCAAAAGGCGTTTCTATGGGGGGTTCAGCACTGTTTTAAACACTGTTTGAACACCGTGCGTTTTGAACACTGTGCGTTGCTGAATGCGGATTACAGGTGCAACCCTCACGCCTCGCCCCGCAGAAAACACAACGCTTCCAATCAATGCCCGAGCAGCGGCTCGAGAACGCCCCGTAAACGCAGTGCCCCGAGGCGTTCAGAAGAACGCCTTTCGAGCCCAAGCGTAAACACTGGCGGATCCGCCGTGTGACCGTTGCCCGTGCCCAGGTTTGACAATGCGCTAAACTTCACGCTCAGGAACCGACGATGACCTTACGCGAAGCTCTGGACTTGCTGGAACTCAACGAGCGCACCTTGGAGCAATCCATGCTCGAGACCTCGTTGCAAAACCGGCTCGAGCACACCGATCTGCGCCACGTGCTGCGCGTGTTTGAAGCCTACCGCAAGGTCAACGCGTTTTTGAATCCGAGTTTCAACACCCAAGGCGACGCGCGCTTGACCATCGTGGACGAATCCGCGCCGGGCATGCCCGCGCCAGAGTTGGCGCTCGCAGCACCCGCGGACGGCGTCGCGCGCACCGCTCCAGCGCGCGACACGCAGTCGGACACACGTTGGGAAAGCGGGGCGACGCCCACCGACGCGCGCGACACGTTCTCGGAGAATCTCGTCGTGACCGACGCGGCGCAGCCGGTGCGCAACGCAACTGTGCCCAAGAATGCAGCACCCGATCAGCCCAAGTCTGCCAAGGGCATCAGCGCGCTCGCCTTCGCCTCCCTGCTCGGCGGGGCGTTCGCCATCGGCATCCTGGGCATCGGGCCGTTGCTCGGGGCACTCACCGGACGCCAGCCCGAAGTCGCCGTCACCAGCCGCCCGGTCGAGGCCGTCGCGCCGACGGTGACTCCACCCGCCGCGAACCCGACGCCAGCCCCCTCGAGCATTACACCAAGCATTGCGCCGAGCGCGCAACCGGTTGCGCCGTCGCCGCAAGCCGCGCCCGCCAGTCCGGTTGCCGCCAGCCCCGCGCCCACGACCCCGCCCGCAGCGGCGCGACCAAACACGCCCGAGCCGACGGCGATCAAACCCGCTGCCCCCAAGCCCACAGCGACCAAGCCGAATGCCGCGCCAAACGCGACTGCCCGAAGCAGTCGCCCCACCCAGGGCAACGCCGGCGCATCGCGTCCAACGGTTGCTCCAAGCCAACCGCGCGCGGGCGCGGTTCGTCCCAGCACAGCCGTCCCTCGAGCCTCGAGCCCGGTGGCGACCGCAGCAACGCCGCGCCGCGCTCCAGCGCAAACGAACACCCGTCGCGCGACCGCACCGCGCGCCACCCCGGCTCGAGCCAGCTCATCTCGGACCACCCCGGCTCGAGCCGCGCCGCGCGTCACCGCGCCCGTGGCACCGACGCTGACGCGTCGCGCCGCCAACGAGCGCCAGTTCACGCGCTGGGACCGCGGTGGCGCGGTGCTGCGTTACCGCAGTTGGGCGCTCGTGCCCGACGCGGTGCGCCGCCTCTCGCCAGCGGCGTTTCGCAGTGCGGTGTTCGTCGCCAGCAGCCCAGCGACCCTGCCTGATATCGCGCGTTAGCCGCGCGTTTGGAGCCCTGCCATGACCGTGCGCGAAGCGATGAACCTGCTGGGCTTGAACGAGCGCCAACTCAGCCTCGCGGCGTTGGAGGCTGCCTTTGAAAGCCAGCGCGCTTCGGGTGGAGAGGTCGCGGTGCTCGAGGCGGCGTACCACCGCTTGCGCATCTTCCTCAATCCAGCCGAGGATGAACGCTTCGCCTTGCGCGAGACGCCAGTGCTGAACGCACTCGCCGACGAAGGTCAGGTGAGCGCCCGTCAGACGCGTCTGGAATTGCACCCCACGCAAGAGATCTTTTTGTTCGACGAGAACCGCGATGTGGTTGACCTCGGGGAGCCGGTCAGCGCCGTGCCGTATGAAGATGCGCGGTTGAGCGACGAGGAGATCGTCGTGGACGGCGAAGACCTCAGCCCGGTCGAGCCCGCGATGCAGCAGCGCGCCCAGCCCATCAACAGTGCGCAGCCTGTGAACACAGTGCAGCCTGTTAACCCGGTGCAGCCGGTCAACCCCGTGCAGACCGGGTTGAGCGGTGAGTGGGCGCTGATGCTGGAATCGCTCGAGGCGGACGGGCTGCTCAAGCCCGAGGATCAACCGCCCACCGCTGCCACATCTGCGACGGTTGCCGCACCGCAGCGCGAGTGGACGCCGCCCGCCGAGCACCGCGGACCCGGCGCGATTCCCGCGAGCGCGCACCTGCTCGAGACGCCGCTGTTCTTCGCGGGGAGCGACGCGCGCGCCGCCCCCGCGCCGAGCGTGCCTTCCGCGCTCGAGACGCCGCTGTTCATGGAGCGCGCGCCGCGCGATGTGGCGGCTGAGCTGCCCGCCGCTGGGCTCGGGGCGATCACGTTTGAAGAGGGCTTGGTCGTGCAAGACGCCACACCCACTGATTCCGTGCTTGCCAACCCAATGCTCGCCCACGCGGGCTCCTCGAGCACGGCAGCCACCCCGCCCGCGCCGCCGCGTCCCGTGGTCGTGCCCGGTGCAACGCCCGCCAAGCGTGACGGGGGCGCTCAACTCAAACCCAAGCCGCTGGAGGCGTTGCCCAGCGAGTTGCAACCCAAGCACTTGGCCACGGGACGCGCCAGCCAACCCGCGCCTGCCGCCGAGCGCCGCGCTGCGCCGCGCACCACGGCGCCCGCCCGCGCGTACCGCGACCCCCGCGCCGGGCAGGACGCGCCCGCGCGCAAGCGGCAACCCGTCTGGCTGTGGGCGTTCGGCGCTGTGGCGCTGTTGACGAGCGCGATCTTCGTCACGCCGAACCTCGCCCGTGAACTCAGTGCGCGCGTGTTCCCCGCGGCCCAAGCCGCGCCCAAACCTGTGCGCCCGAGCGTGCCCCAAGTGCGCACCACGCCCCTCGAGCCGCGGGTGGCGAAACCCACGCCGAGCCCGCAGACCGCTGCGGGCGCACCCAAGCCTGCGCAGCCCGTGCCCGCAGCCACGCGCGTCGCCAACGGCGCGATCAAGCCCGCCCAGCGCCCAAAACCCGCTGCCGCGAGCACCGCGCCCAGTCCTCGAGCCACCACAGGTTCTGGAGCCGCAACAGGTTCTCGAGCTGCAACGGGTCCTCGAGCCGCGCAGCGCCCGAGCCCGCAACCCCCAGCCAAACCCGCCGCGGGCGCGTCGACGCGCGCTGTGGCGACCACCAGATCCACGCCAGCCCCACGCGCCGGTGCGTCGGCACTGCCGCCCGTGACCCGACCGGAGGGGTTCTCTGCTGCGTCTGCCACGCCCAAACCGACCAGTGCTGCACCCAGCACCACCAAACCCAGCACCGCCAAACCCAGCACCGCCAAACCGAATACACCCAGCAAGCCCGTCGCCAGCGCGCGCGCGGCACCGCCCCCGCCACCGAGCGCACCCGTGGCCTCCATCGAGTACCGGCCGCCCACGCCCACCGAAGCCACGCTGCCCGGCGGGTTGACCCGCGAGGCCTACGGGCGGCAGTTCATCAACCGCAAACAATTCGAGGTCTGGCAATCGCAAACGCAAACGTTGCGCTACGCCAATTGGACGGACGTGCCGCTGGAGGTGCAGACCTTGGAGCCGAACGCGTTCAAAGACGCCGTGCTCGTGCCGCCGCCCGCGCCCCCGCTGCGTCCGACGCGCACCGAGCGCCCGTAAAGCCACCTCAAGCCGCGTGCATCCGACACGGTCGCTCGAGGGGTGAACCGTGTCGCCCAAATAACTGATAACTCTTGTCAAGTAATCGTAGCCTCAGGGCATGCCCAAGTTCGACGCCAACACCCTGCGCTTCAACCAACTCAGCATCGTGGCGCTGGTCGCCAGTGCAGCCCTGCTGGGACAACCCTGGCTGGTCGCCTTGGTCGGCGCTGTCCTGCTCACCGGCACGCTCGAGCCGCGATTGGCACTGTTCAAACAGCTGTACGCCCGCGCGCTGCGCCCAGCCCTGCGCCTCGCGCCACGCTGGACCGACGACGATCCGCGCCCCCACAACTTCGCCCAGGGGCTCGGCGGGCTGTTCCTGCTGGGCGCAGGACTCGCCTTCGCCCTCGGGCTGGGCGTCATCGGCTGGGGGTTGAGCGCCGCCGTCGTCGCGCTGGCCCTGCTCAGCCTGACCACGAACATCTGCGTCGGCTGCTTCTTGTACTACCAGTGGCGCACGCGCACCCGCGCTCGCGCAGTGTGAACGGTCCAGGAGCACAGGTTTCTCCGTGCGGGCGACCTGCGTGTTCGCCCCTGCACCACGTCGAGGATTCCACGGGAACCCGGTCTCGAGGGTGACTCGAGAGGCTTGGCGCTCTCCCGGTTTCCCCATTGACGCTCGCCACCTCCCTGCTGTAACCTCAAGTGCTCGGGTCGCGGCGGTGCGTCAACAACCCTTCGCGCAGGAACGCTTCAATGATCCCCTCGAGCCCGGCCACGTCGCGCTCCAAGGTCTGCGCGACCTCGAGCGGGGTTTTCCCACGCCCGAGTTGCGCCAAGACTTCCACGTTCGGTTTGCCGTGCGTGGCGCGGGCGCGGTTGTACTGGTCGGTGATCGGGTTGACCGCGTCGCGGCCCCGCAGCGTGAAGGCGTAGCGCTCCGACGCCCACGCGCCGATGATCCGCGGCAGGTTCAGGCGCACGGGGCGCAGCACGGCCGGGTACGCGCCGGTTTCCCGTGCGCCGGTTTGGATGCGTCCCAGCACTTCGCCTTCAAAATGCAGCGTCGCGTAGCCGTTGCCCAGCGCGCGCACGCCGCTGAAATCCTCGCCGCCCTGCACCTTCCAGGCGCGTTCGCCTACACCGCTCAAGGCGTGCACGACGCGTCGCTCCAATTTCAAAACCTCGAGCGTGCCGCCCGAGACGTAACCTTGCATCAATGCCAAGAGCGCCGCGTCGCCCCAGGTCGTTTCGCCCGCGCGTTCGGCGTTGGCGCTGACGAGGTGCCCCTCGAACAGCAAGGCAACAGCCGTCAACGCGCTATCTTCCAAGAGTGCCAACGCGCCGTCGTGCTCCTGGGCGATCAGGTGCAGACACAAGCGGTCGAGCGCCGCGAACGCGTTCAGCAACCCGCGCCCCGTGAACGCACCGCCGGGCAGCACGCGCGCCAACGGCAGCGTCACGCCCGCATACGCCCGCTCGAGGGTCGGCAGCGGTGGCGCTTCGCGTTTCCCTGGCACGGGCGCCATTCTATAACCGCCTTTTCGCGCGTGCTCGAGTCAACGTGGCTCAGCGGTCGTGCGCCACGCCCGCGCACCGGTCTCCAGGAGATGTCGGTTTTGCTTGTGGCGCAACCGAGACAACGCGTCCTCCACGCTGAAGAAGCCCGCTTTGAAGCCCGGTTCCGGCGTCGCCTCGCGCGCTGTCGTGCGCATCAAAAACCAGTACACCCGCCGCGCTTCGCCGCGCGGGTTGACGTACTCGGTGTTCGGCAGCGCCACGACAATTTCGGCGTGCACACCGCCCTCCTCCAAGACTTCGCGCACCGCCGTCACGTCCACGGTTTCGCCGGGGTCAATGTGCCCTTTTGGAAAATCCCAGGAGCCGCGCTTGCCGGGGTAACGGATGAGCAGCACCTCGCCCGCGGTGTTGAACACGACGCCGCCCGCGCCGTCAATGACGTTCTTTTCCTTCACGACCCTCGAGCCTCGCTGCCAACACCATGACGCTCGAGCAGGTAACGCAGCACCAAGGGGTCCACGAAGCCGCGCTTGACCATGCGCTCCTCCAGGTTCTCCATGCCCGCCAGCCCCTCGAGCGCCTCCTGCGCGGCATCGTCCCAACCATCCCCAGCCGGTGCCCGCCCAGCCCGCTCGAGGCCAGCATTGTTCAGTACCGTGTGCAACTGCCGCGCCACGTCGCCGCGAATCTCGAGCAGCGCGTGCTCGTCAGGTCGCTCGAACAGCAGGCGGTGAATGCCCAGCAAGCGCCGCACTTCCACAACCGGATCGGGGTGGTCGTCCACGCGCAAGTCCACGAGGCGGTCGTTGAACCCCGCGTACCCGCCGTTCACCCGAGCCACGTACACGGCGGCGCTCTGTCGCCCTCGGGCATCGCCGCCCGCGCGGTCGGCTGCCAACAATGCCTCGAGCAAGCGCTCTGGGAAGGGCAAGTCACCTCGAGCCTCGTACACTTCGGCAAGGGCGTCCACGACCTGCGCGCCCGCCAGCAAATTGCCCTGCGCCGCGTACCCAGTGCCGCACCTGCCGCCCGCCCAGGCGTGGCAATCCCCGCCCGTGAACGTGAACGACGCACCGCCCGCGTCCACCATGCCGTACTGCCGCGACGCGTACTCGGCGTCTTTGCTTTCAAACGCGACCGCAATTTCCTCCAGGCTGCGCCCCGCGCGCATCCCCTCGAGCCCCAGCGGACCGAAGCTGGTGTTGGCGTAGCTCTGCGTCGCCACCGCGCCCACGCCGCCCGCGACCCACGGCACGACCGCGCCCACCGCGAGGAACTTGCTGGCAACCGCGACGCCCAGGTCTCCGCTCACGGCATCCCTGGCGGCGATGGAGAACGTGCTGACGGGTCGCTGCTTCACGGCTCGGATTGTAACGCGCTGTGGGTCGGTACTGTGAGCCAGTAGACTGACCTGTGCGATGAACGCGTACCTCGTCTTGGAGCAAACGCAGTTCTGGGACGGCGACGAAGCCGTGCCCGTCGGCGAACGTCCGCGTCGCCTGCACCGCGATCCTGGCATGGCGACCGTTGATGCTCGGGCGCGCACGCACGCGCTGCTGCGCGGACACCCGCTCTGGGAGTTTCTGCCCGGCGGCGACCCAGACCGGCTGGGATTCACCACCCAGCAGGCGATCATGAACCTGCTCGGTGCGCAGCCAACGCACCGCTTCGAGGAAGTGTACGGCACCCTCGAGATTCCAGAGTACGCCAGTGACGCGCACCTGGACCAATTGACCGCCTCTTTGCGGCTCGAGCGGTTCCGCGTGGTCAGCGCCGAGGTTGACGAGGCTTGGTTTGAAACCCAGTCGCGTTACCTCGAGACCCACGACGATGAACGCGACGACGAGGACTGGGACGCGCAGCACTGGCGCACGCTGGCGAGCATCCTCGAGCGCTTCGGGTTGATTGATGAAGCCAATGCGCTGCTGTGGCAGAATGACGCGCAATGATTACCGCGTTCGTGCTCGTGCGGGCCGCCAGGGACCGCACCCCAGAAACCGCCGAGGCACTGGCGTCCATGAAATACGCCGCCGAGGTCTACAGTGTCACCGGGGACTGGGACATCGTCGTCGTGCTGCGCTTCCCGCAGTTTGAGGACTTGGACGACATCGTCACCGGGCACCTGCGCAAGATTCCCGGCATCGAGCGCACGACGACGATGCTGGCGTTCAAAGCGTTCAACAAGGAACTCTTGGACCAAGCCTTCAACATCGGGCTCGAGGGGTAGCGCGCGAGGCATGACCCAAGAAGAACAGACCGTCCTCCTCAAACCTCGAGTGCCCGTGCCTGACGCGCCGCGCGGCTTCGTGGAGTTGGAGCGCTACTCCAGCATCAAACGCCTCTGGGATTGGCTCGAGGGCTTACACCAGCACGGCTTCGAGGTGCGCGTGCCCAAACGCGTGCCGCCCGAACAATGCCGCCGCGAGGTCGTCGGCATGGCGCGTACGGGGGCGGGCGGGTTGCTCAACGACGCCGGGCTGCTGGACCTCCTGGGCAAGGACGAAACCGCGATTCTCGAGGCGTTCAGCTTGGAACCCGACGTGCTCGCTGCCGTCAACCGCTTTCTCGAGGGCGACCGAACCGGCGTCGTGGCGGTCTTAAACCGCGATTACCGCTTGGTGTTTGAGGTGCAACTGTGCTTCACCGCGCGCCGCGAGTTGATGCTGAAAGCTGACGCCAACTTCGAGGCGTTCGCCGACCGCGTGCCCCCATTTCCCGCATCGTGGGATTTGAAACCCATGCGTTGGCGGCGTGAGGATTACCGGCAACTCTTGGACCGCGCGGCTCGAGGGTTGCTGTTGCCCTAAACTGGGTTACGCGTCTTCTTCGAGCGCCCCTAGCGGTAGGTTCGCGTACAAGGTCGCAAGGTTTAGCTCGAGTTGCAATGCCACGATGCTGAGTTTGGCATCGCCCGTCAAACGCTGGTAAACCCACTTGCCGTTCCCCCTCGAGTACACCTCTGCCCTCTGCTCTGCCTGAGACAACAAAACGTACTGCTCGAGGCTGGGGATGTGTTGATAGGCATGCCATTTCTCGCCGCGATCAAGCACTGCTGTGTCCTCGGAAAGCACTTCGAAAATCGCAGACGGGGACTCAAAAACTTGACTCGAGGGTTCGCTCGGTTCACAGGTCAGAAAAACGTCGGGGTAAAACCCATTGTTCTTTGGAACGCGCACGATCACAGCGATTCTCGAGTGAAGCGGACACCCGACCGCTTTCCGGGAGGGTGGGAGAGGAACTCGGGAAATGCTGTACGAACTCGTGCCGCACTTGTGAGCGGGTTTCAAACGCCACGTATTCGTCAAAAGTCAAACCGGTTTTGACAGGGGCGTTGCGCATGGTTGAACCAGTGTAGCGACTCCTCGAGCCTGTGCTGCTGTGGGCGAGGGCAAGTTCAGCGCTCGAGCAAATCCATCAGCTTGTCTTTGAGCGGTGCCATGCCCAGGCGCACGACGAAGCTGCGCTCGCCGCTGTGCGCGCGGTACTTTTCAAACAACGCGACCAACTCGCGCTTCAATTCGCGGCTGCGCGCCAAATCCAGCTTGACCACACTAAAATTGCTCCAGCCAACGTAGGCGTCGTCTTCCAGAACCGGTTTGCCGATGCCGCGCGGGTCGTCCAAACCACCGACGCTGTGGGTCATCACGCTGCCGCCAGCGTCGCGGTAAATCAGCCGCCCTGGGTCACTGCCTTGCTCGTTCAGCACACTCAGCAGGTAATCCGCGAACGAGCGCACGAAGACGCGGCGCAGGTTGTCGTCTTGGTGCATCAAAAACGATTCCAGGGTGTCCTCGCCGGTGACGCGGTAGGGAATGAAATAGCGGTCGCTCGAGGCTCGGTAGTGCTTTAAGGGCCGTCCGCGCCGCGACACGACGCGCGTGACCTCCAACAGCCCCAGGCTTTCCATGCGTTTGACCGCGCGAAACATCCGCAGTGGGCTGATCTGGAGGCGCTCGGCGGCGTGTTTGATCGTCAGCTCACGCCCGATGAACGGGTGAATCAGCGCAGCGGTGCGTGGGTTGCACAGAAAGTCCGCGCACGCCTGCGAGGTCACGGTCGCCCATTCATCCGTCTGGCTCGAGGGTGCCGTTACCGAAGTGGCTTGGTTTGGGCGAACTGTGCTCGAGGCCCCTGTGCCCGAGGGCTCCTCGCGCATCAGGGCGCTGCCTTTCGAGTCGTGGTAGCGGCGCTGCGTCGGCATGTTTAAAGCCCAGTGTAGAACATCGTCAGGTCTCGAGCCCAGACGACGGTGACGAAGCTGTGTCAAAGGCAGGGTTCTGAATCCATTTCAGCGCACTTGCAGCGCCAAACGTTGCGCCTCTGCGAGCGCCGCCTTTGGATCAACGCCGCCTTTCAACGAGCGCTCGAGCTGCGTCTCCAAAATCGCGCGCCACTCGTTGTACGCCGCCAGTCGCGGCGGGTTGTAGGCGTTCTCCAGCGCCTCGAGCCCCGCTTTCATCACCGGGTCGTTGGCGGTGTCGCCCAAGAGCTTGCGGGCGCTGTCGCGCACGGGCAGGTAATACGTGGCTCGGGCGAAGCGCGCGGTGCTTTCCGGGCGGGTCATGAACGACCAGAACGCAAACGCCCCAGCGGTCTCCTGCGCCGTGTTGCCGCGCGGGACGACGAGTTGTGATTCCCCCGCGAGCGTTTTGCCCGGCATCGGCACGGCGCTGACCTGGAAGGGCAGTTGCCCTTTCACGACGGAATACGCGCTCGTCGGCAGCGTCACCAAAAAGGTTTTGGTGCGCACCCAATCAATCACCGCGAAGTTGGCTTCGGCGAAGCTGCGCACGAGGGCTTGGTTGCCCCGGCTCAGGTCGTACATCATCTGCAGCGTCTGCTGCGCTTGCGCCGAGTTCAAGTTGGGGCGCTGTTGCGCGTCCAAAATGTCCCCGCCGCGGCTGGCGACCATGCTGGCAAAAATCCATGCGTCGGTGAAAAAGATTGCGCCCTTGGCGGTGCGGGACGTGAGCGCTCGAGCGGCTTTTTGGTAATCGTCCCACGAGCGCGGCGGGTTCAAGCCTTTTTGCCGGAACGCGTCCGCGTTGTAGAACTGCACCAAGGTGCTGCCCGCCCATGGCAAACCCAACCGCTTGCCGCCGACATCGCCGTAGTCCAAGAACGTCTTGTTGTAATCGCCCAGGGTCGCCGCGGGCAGGCTTCTGAGGTTGCTCGAGAGGTCGTTCAGCACGCCGCCCAGCGCCAAGCGCGTGAAGTATGCATTGTCCACCTGCACGATGGCGGGCACTTCGCCCCGGGCGCTGAGCGCGGCTTGAAGCTTGACTTGAATCGTTTTGAAATCGCCGGGTTCCTCGATCTTCACCGCGTATTGGCGTTGCGAGGCGTTGAACTCACGCACGAGGTCAGCGATGACTTTGCTGCCCGCGTCTTGGCTGATGTAATGCCAGAAGGTCAACGTGGTTGGCGCACTCGCCTGCGACTGCGCCGTGGTCACGAGCACCCCGAGCGCGAGGCTCGAGGCACCGAACACCAGTTTGAACAGGGATGACGTTTTCAAAAGGCTCACCTAGAGTTGGATCATAGCGGTGGTCGCTTAAACATCAGCCTCGAGCCAGATGAAATTCGTGTTTAACGACAGCGAGCGAAGGGGGTAAAAACTCGAGCCCTGTCTCGAGGCTCGAGTCTGCGCATCCCGGCGATGTTCAGCGGTTGCGCCATCCCGTGCCGATCAGGTCAAACATCCGCGCCCAGCGCGTGTGCAGCGCCGTCGGACGCTCCAATACCGCGAGCGCCGCCGTGATTTGCGGGTCCACGCCGGTCTCCCCGATGGCTCGAGGGTCGAACGCCGCGTTCACGTTCGGCGTGACGCGTTCGGGCACGCGCGTGCCGTCCTCGTTGATCGTGCGCACGTAGGTGATCGCCAACGCGCTCCCGTCCAAGAGTTTCCAGAACTCCGTGGCGGTGTCGAGCACGCCCACGGTCGGTTCACCCACGACGGGTCCGCGCTTGGCAAGCTGGATCATGTACGCCATCAACTCGCCGCAACTGGCCGTACCGTTGTCGGTGAGCACGGCGACCTTGCCCTTCCACAACGCGGGCTGCGTGATTTCATAGCGGTTCGGGTCCTTGGGATCGTTGCCGATGAACCGCCCGCCGTCGAAACCGACCAGCACCTTTTGCGTCGTGGTTTCGTTGACGTTGACCGCGCGCCCGATGAACGCGCTCGCCGCGCCGTAACACTCGGTTTCTTCGCCGCCACCGTTGCCGCGCACGTCAATCAACAGGGTCGTCGCGCCCTTGGCTTGGGCTTCCCTGACCAGGGCGTGCGCTCGAGGCGCAATGTCGTTCGTGCCGACAAACGTCGGAAAACGCATCACCCACACGCCCGCAGGCAATCCAGCCGGTTGGTACAAGAAGGGCAAGTTGGTTTTTACAAGCGCGCGGCGCTGCATTGTCAGCGTCAAGCGCTGCTGGCTCGCCACGGGACCGCGCAGCACCTCGAGCCTCACCGGCTCACCGGTTTGGATTCTCGAGCGCAACGTGTTCACCGCGTTGTTGCCCAAGGGCTGCCCGTCCACGCTCGCCACGCGGTCGAACGGACGCAACCCCGCCTGAAACGCCGGGCTGTCCGCGACCACATCCTCGATCAGCACTTCGCCCCGTGAAGTCGCCTCGCCCATTTGAAACCCGAACACCGGCATCGGGTTGGCGCTCGAGCCGCTGAATTCTTGGATGGCGCGCTCGTAACTGCTCGGGCTCATGTAGTACGTGTGTCCATCCCCCATGCCGCTCGCCAAGCGCTGTACGAACGGCGTGGCGACGCTGAACGGGCAATTGGCGTTGTTCGCACACGCCGCCTCGAGCTGCGAGCGCAACCCCGCGCCCAGCTCCGCCGGTTTCACCGTGCTGTACCCGTGGTAATTCTGCACCATAAACGTCACGGCTTGGTCGAACAAATCGGTGGCGGGCGAAGCCAACGCGGACGCACTCGAGCCCACGAGCGCCACAGCGAGCAAAAGGTGTTTCACAAACTCCATTGTCCGGTTTTTCTCGAGACAGGGGTGAGGGCTGGATGCACACTGGATCATCAACCACACCCCCAAACCCTCCCCTCCTCGAGGAGGGGAGACAGCCCGCGCCTGCGGGCAGAGGGGAGCGCACCGCGCAGTCGAAATGGCGCGGTGCGCTCCCCCTGCTTTTTGCTGCCCGCAAAAAGCGGTCCCCCTCGTGGAGGGGGAAAGGGGTGGACCTCGAGCATTTGACAACGCCCGCCCGTGCCCGCCAGACTCGAGGGCATGTCACAACCCAGCCTTGACCTGCGTGCACGCGTGCGCGAGTTCGTGAACACCGTCGTCATCCCCAGGGAGCGCGAGCTGACCGAGGACGAGTCGCGGCTCGAGACGTTGCGGCGCGAGTTGCAACAGCAGGCGAAGGCTCGAGGGTTGTTCGTGCCGCAATTGCCCGTGGAACTCGGCGGTTTGGGCTTGCCGTGGCTCGAGGCGTTTGAGTTGTTCATCGAAGCCGGTCGCAGTTTGTTGGGCATTCAAGCGTTGAACATCGCCGCGCCTGACGAGGGCAACATGCACCTGTTGCATTTGGTGGCGAGCCCCGCGCAAAAACAGCGGTACCTCGAGCCCTTGGTGCGCGGCGAGGTGCGGTCGTGTTTCTCCATGACCGAGCCCCCGCCCGGTGCGGGCAGCGACCCGAGCATGCTGAAAAGCCGTGCGGTGCGCGTCGGCGATCAGTGGCGGCTCGAGGCGGACAAGTGGTTTATCAGCGGCGCGCAAGGCGCGGCGTTCACGTTAATTTTGGCGAACGCGGTGGATGGGGAACGCGAGGTTGGCGCAACAATTTTCATCGTGCCGATGAACCACCCTGGCATCACCTTGAAGCGTGTGATTCCGACGCTGGACCGGTTCACGCCCGGACACCACTGCGAACTCGAGTTCAATGACGTGCGCGTGGATGACAGCATGGTCTTGGGCGAACCCGGCAAGGGCTTCGAGTACGCGCAGTTGCGCTTAGACCCTGCGCGCCTGACCCATTGCATGCGCTGGTTGGGCACGGCGATTCGCAGCCTCGAGATCGCCGAGGAATACGCCACGCGCCGCGACAGCTTCGGCAAGAAACTCGCGCAGCATCAGATGGTGCAGGACATGGTCGCACAGAGCCACATTGACATTCACGCCGCGCGGCTGATGATCCGCGACGCCTGCGAGCGCTTGGACCGCGGCGAACGCGTCCGTCACGAAGCCAGCATGACCAAGGTGTTTGTCAGCGAAGCCGTCAACCGCGTCGTGGACCGCTGCCTGCAAATTTGCGGTTCATACGGCATCAGCGAGGACATCCCAATCAGCCAATTCTTCCGCGAGGCAAGAGCCTTCAGAATCTACGACGGCGCGAACGAGGTGCACAAAATGAGCATTGCCCGCCGCGTGCTGCGACGCGCCGAGGAACGGCTCGAGGGACGCAAGTGACCCGCAACACCGTAGGGGCGAGGCTCGCCTCGCCCAAGCCCCCTCGAGCGCCCAAAGCCGGTGTAGGGGCGACCGGCCGGTCGCCCCTACGGGTCGTGCCGCCCTTCCCCTCGGGCCTGTGGTGCTGCGTGTGACCCCACACCTCCTCCTCGAGACCCTGCAAGCGCAACTCCAGCCATACTTTCCAGGCTCGAGCGTCGTCGGGTTGAAACTGCTCGCGGGCGGAGCCAGCAAGGAAGCCTGGGCACTCGAGTTGGACACCGCGCAGGGGAGACGCGCGTTGATCGTGCGCCGGGCTGGGGGCGGCGCGATGAACTCCGAACAACTCTCGCTCAAGGGGGAATTTAAAGTCATCCAAGCTGCTCGAGAAGCTGGTGTGACAGTTGCGGAGCCCATCGCGTATCTGCCAGATTTGCTCGGGCGCGAAGCCTTCGTCAGTGCGCGCTTGCACGGCGAAACCGTCGGTCGGCGCGTCGTCAGTCGCCCCGAATTTTCATCGGCTCGAGGTGTGCTGTCACAGCGCATGGCAGAAGAACTCGCGCGCATCCACAGCGTTTCGCTCGAGGGGCTGGGCTTTCTTCCCGGCTCGAGCTATACAAGCGGCGCGCAGCACAATTTGGAGCGCATGTACGCCGAACTGGACGCCGTGGGCGAACCGCACCCGGTCATCGAACTCGCACTCTCCTGGCTCACCAAGCATCAACCCTCGAGCCACGGATTGACGCTCGTGCACGGCGATTTCCGCATCGGCAATCTGATGCTCTCGGAAACCGACCTGATCGGCGTGCTGGACTGGGAATTCGCGCACGTTGGCGACCCCGCCGAAGACCTCGCGTGGACGCTGATTCGCGCATGGCGCTTTGGGCAGGACGACAAACATTTGGGCGGCATCGGCGCGGTGGAACCGTACCTCGAGACTTACAATACTTTGACCGCTCGAAGAGTCACGCTCGAGACGCTGTTTTACTGGGAGGTCATGGGCAACGTCAAATGGGCGGTCGGAGCCCTCAGCCAAGCGCGGCGGCATTTGGACGGACACGAGCGCAACGTGGAATTGGCGGTGCTCGGGCGGCTCAGTGCGGAGATGGAACTCGAGTTGCTGCACTTGCTCGAGGCACACACCTGAACACTTGTACCAGAGGAATTCTGTGCGTGCATTCTTGATTGTTTCAAGCAGCATCATTGGGACTCTTGTAATTTTTGGACTTGGCTTTTTTATTGCAATACAGCCAAAGCGACCAAGCTCTCGAGCTCTCGATGGGCAATCCGTGTCCTACCTAAACCGCTGCATCGAAGAAATATTCCAAAACCGTCAACAACTTTTAGAACGCAACCCTATATCCTGCTCGGATATTGTGGGTGACTCAAATGACATACTGACTTCAAATTTAAAACTTGAAGAAAATCGCCAATTTAAAGTGCAAGTTCAAAGCAAGACAGAAAGATGGTTTCATTTTTCGTCGGAGAATCCTGGTGTGCAGATGGGTAGGTTTTGAGTTTTCGCAATATCGAGCAAGAACTGAGGTGATTGCAATGCAGTCAAGACCTGACCCATCTGAACTCGCCGCTGCCGTGCGCGAGTTCCTCGAGACCGAGATCGTGCCCGTGCTGTCCGACCCGCGCCTCAAATTTCGCACGCTGGTCGCCATGAACGCCCTTGGCATGCTCGAGCGGGAAGCACAGATCGGGGAAGACCTGCTGCGCGCGGAATTCCTGAGCCTCGCGGCACTGCTCGAGGTCAACGAACCCGAGCCTGCGTCACTCGAGGCGTTGAACGCGCGCGTGCTCGGGTTGAACGCTGGGCTCGCGGCGCGGATTCGTGCGGGCGATGCGCCTGCTGGAACGCTCGAGACGCTAAAACGCGCAGCCATTGACAAGCTGCGCGTCTCGAGTCCTGCGTATTTGAAACGGTATTAGGCTTGGATCTGTGGTTTCGTCTGCGTGCGCGCGGGGCGTGCCGGGCGCGGCGCAGCCATCATTTGACGCTCGAGTTCACGTTCTGCGTTCAGGCAGTCCACCCACTCCTCCAAGGTGCGGACGCCTTTCTCCACGGCTTCGATGGGATGGCGAAAACGCGTCCCCTCGAGGAATTTCTTGGCGGCACGTTTCATGTATGACAACTTGCGCATGGTTTGTCTCCCCCAAATAAAGCTTGGATTCACTGTAGCGCACTTTTCGATCCTGGGTGTGAAATAAAGTGCGAACTCGATCACTTCGGGTTGCACATTAAAAGTCCGCGATGCGGTAATCGAAGCTGCCGTCGTCGCGGATCAGCATTTCCAGGTATTGGCGTTTGTCCAAGGCATCGATCATTGCAAAGCCATGCGCGGCGTCCACGTAAATGCCATTCTCCATGACCGTGTGTCCGTACACGCCAAATATGTGACCTGCGTCTTTGACGAGGTTCGGTTTGTCCTGCCACCAGCGTTTGCTGTCCGGGTCGCCGTAAAAGAAATCGTCAAAATACGCCATGCCCGGCGTCGGACCGGCGTGGGCGAAGTGAATGCCGTGCAGACGCACGTGCCGCACGAACGTCTTGAACCAGTCGTGCAGGTCGTCCGGGAGCTTTGTTCCGCCCTTGGTCGGGTCAAACTCCGCGTGAATCACCCCGAGCGCCGTGCCCAGCAAGAACTTGTGCTCGAGGGCCGCGTCGTCGTGGTTGCCCAAAATCACCTGGACGTTGCCACCGGATTTGTCCACGTAATCCTTGAGGCGGTACAGTTCGCGCACCTGCGCGCGGCTGGCGCTGTTCAGGTGCTCCGCGTCGCGCCAGTTGTACGGTTCGCGCGCCGTGATCGCCTCGTACCCCTCGATGCGCTTGGGGTGCACCAGGTCGCCCATCAAGATCACGCGGTAACGCCCGTCCAGCACAGGGTCGGTCGGATTGCCGTGCGCGTCCATTGCGTACGCGGCCTTCAACGCCCCAAACAGGTTGCCCCAGTCTGCGTGCACATCCCCAATCGCAATGACTTTGAGCATCGTAATGGCGCGCAGCATACCGCGAAAGGGGACAATCCCAGCCGTGAAGTCTTGTACAACTGTGTTCGTAAAGGAGCCCGTGACATGCCCAAACTCAAGCGCTGGCAATGGGCGTTGATCCTCATTACGCTGCCGATCTATTTCACGCTGGCCACCTTTCAAGTCTTCGGCGGCTTCTACCTGGGTGTGCCGCCCTACACGCCCGCGTGGCTCAACAGCACGCGCTTTCCTTTGGAGCGCACGCTCACGGTCACGCGTCCGACGAGTCTGCTGCTCACCGGCAACCTGCGCGAGGGGCGCATCACCGTGCGGCTGGACGGCAAAACTGTCGCGGAATTCGTCGGGGATTTCAACAAGCGCTTCGTGTTGCAACCGGGCACGCATCAATTGCGCTTGGAGATGGCGGAGGCGTCGGGCAGTTTCAATTACGCCCTCGAGTGAGCCCTGGTTTTACCTTGGGCGTGCGGTCTTTCTGCCGTCGCACGGGCGGGCACGGGGACCCGCCCCTACGAGATTTCGTTCGAGCGTTGCACCTCGAGACCCAGATTTTCCTCGAGCCGCACAAGGGTTTACCCCTTCGCCTGCCCCTCACCCCAACTTGCGTGCCCGCTCGAGCCATTCGCGTTGCTGCGCGCGGTAGGAACCGCTGGCGCGCTTGACGTTGCGCTCCAAGGCGTTGATCTGCTGCGTCGCCGCTTCAGTTTGTCCTCGCGCCTTCAGAAACGCGGCGTACCAATAGCGCGCTTCCTCGCCGCTGAAACTCGAGATCGCAGCTTGAAAATAGCGTTCAGCTTCGTCAGGTTGCTCGAGGGCTTGCAGGGTGCGCGCGAGCAACAACCGCGCCCGTCCGCGCAACTCTTCGGGGGCGACGGGTTGCAACTCTTCCAACAGCGCCCGCGCTTCCTGGAGTTTGTTCAAGCGAAACTTCACGTCCGCGAGGTCGTACGTCACGTGCGGGTCGTTTTTGAAGATGCCCTGCCGCGTCCCCTCGAGCAAAGCTTCTGCGCGCTCGAGTTGCCCGGCATCGCGCAGCGCGACCGCCAGCGCAATGCGGTTTTGGGCGGTGTCCAGTTCCTCCAATTGCTTTTCCAGGTCGCGCACCCGCATCCCGGCGGGTTTCAGGGCGTCCACGGCTTCGCGCACCTGTGACCCACGGAATTCCGGCAGCACTTGGCTGAAAAAGTACACGAGCGCACCGATGTACGGAATGATGAAGATGATCAGAATCCAGAAAAAATCATTGCGGCGCACGAGCACGTGGATCAAGCAGGCGATCACCAAAACGCCGTAAATCGCCCCGAGCGGGCCGCCGAAAAATAGGTTTTCCAAAAACCCCATGCGCGATTAAACCACGCCCGCCCGCACCACCTCGAGACCAAGCTGCGCGTCTCGAGCGTTCAGCGTTTGACTTGTTCCAAAAACGTCTTGCGGAACTTGGCGACCTTCGGTGCGACCACGCCGACGCAGTATCCCTGGTACGGATTGCGGGCGTAATAATTCTGGTGGTAGGCCTCTGCCGGGTAAAACACGGTCAGCGGCTCGAGTTGCGTGACAATCGGTTTCTCCCAGAGTTGCTGCACCTCGGCGATCACGCGCTTGGCCGTCTCGAGTTGCTCAGGGGAGTGGTACAGAATGATGCTGCGGTAGCTCTCGCCCACGTCGTTGCCTTGGCGGTTCAACGTGGTCGGGTCGTGGATGACGAAAAAGACCTTCAGAATCTCCTCGAAGCTGGTCACGGTGTCGTCAAACGTCAACTGCACGACTTCGGCGTGCCCGGTGGTCTCCGAGCAGACCTCTTGGTAGGTCGGGTTGACCGTGTGCCCGCCCGCGTAGCCAGACACCGACTTCTCGATGCCCTTCATCTCCACGTACACCGCTTCCAAGCACCAGAAGCAGCCGCCGCCAATCGTCGCCGTTTGCAAAGCCATGCTTTACAGTACGCCTTGAGGCTCATTCGGGTTCAACGCCGCGCTTACGATTCCTCGTCCGAATACGGCACATCGAACGGGAACAGATCATCTACCAAGACTGCCCAACTGGGCAGAGCGGGTTCGGCGTGGGCGTTCATGCCTCGAGCAAAAACGCTTGCGTTCTTCGGCTCTGCGACGGTGTACATCCGCACGACCTCGAGCGCGAGCACGTCCACGTCCCAAACGACCTGCGTTCCAGCCGCGAAGTAATCCGCGATTTTGGCTCGAAGAGCAGCATCGGCTTTGGGTCCATAATCGTTTTCTGAACGAACTTCGACAGCGAACCAGGGCGCACCCTCGAGGAATTTCATGCCGCTGTGGACGCCTGTGTGCAGCGAAACTGTGGGGCTGAACGTGGTTCGGTTCGGCAAATTGACGACGTATGGTACCCGTCCGGTCATCGCGTACCCGATGCGCGTGGCTCGAGCGTAGGCGCGCAAGCTCGAGTGGATTTCGGCAGCGGCAAACTCGGCTTTGACGCCCAACGGCGCAACCGGAACAATCGCGCCATCAACGAGTTCTGCCCAACCGTCCGCACGTGCCAAGTCCTCGAGCGTGCTTTGTCCCGCCATACTCGAAGCTTACTTTGCTCGAGTCTCGCACCACGCCGCCAAGTCCTCCAGCGGTTGTTGTGCCATCGGTCGGAAATCGTCGTCGGTCACGTCTTTGGCAGCACCCAGCGAGTGCCCCAAGCCTGGGTACACTTTGAGCGTGTGATCGCTCGAGCCCAGGGCGGCGTTCAACGCCCGAGCCCCGTCTGGGTTGATGTTCGCGTCGTTCTCGCCTTGCAGGATCAGCAGCGGCATCGTCAAGCGTGGCGCGAGTTGCAGCAATCCCGGCAACGCCTGCGCGCTCGAGTACAAGCCCAGCGTCTGCGGCGAGTCCTGGTAGAAGAACGCGAAGACCGGCGCTGCTTCGCGCTCGAGGTCAATGAAGCCGTCTTTGTTCTGGTCCATGTACGGGTTGAGGCGCGGCTGGTCGGCATTGGCGGTTGGATCGAGTAGGTATGCTGCAAACGAACGCGCCAGCAAACCGCCGTCCCCATCTCGCGCTTTGAGCACCGCGTTGAGATCGAGTTTGCCGGCCGTGGCAAAGCGGTCGAGGTACGGCTTGCCGACGCGCGGGAACTGCTGCTGGAAGGTCTGTGCGAAGCTGTACGCGACGGGTCCCTGCACGACCACGCCGCGCAAATCTGGATTCTCGAGCGCAAGCTGGGCAGCGATGGGTGAGCCCTCGCTCCAGCCGTAGACGAACAGTTTCTTGCCGTCCACAAGCGGGCTCGAGCGGGCGAACGTGAGCACCGTGCGCGCGTCCGCCAGGAAATCTTGAAGTTTCAGCGTGTAAAACCGCTCGAGGTTCGCCTGTCCGGGGGCGCTGACGTAGCGTTTGTTGTACCGCACGACCGCGAAGCCCTTGGTCGGCAAGAAGTCTGCGAGTTGCTTGAAGATGCTCGAGTGCACTTTGCCATCGGCTTGAATGGTCGCGTCCATGTCCATCGGCGTGGACCCGTGAATGAGCAGCACCGTCGGAAACGGTCCCGTGCCGCTCGAGGGGTACGTGATCTCGCCCTTGCTCTGAAAATCCCCGAGTTGCACGGTGAACGCGCTGCGCGCGACTTGTGCATTGGCAACGCCCCAAGCCGCGAGCGCCAACAGGACGGCAATCAATCGCTTCATGGCATTGATCCTGCGCCGTACACTATTTCCCGTGATACCACCGTCCGGAAATAGCCATTCTCTCGAGACCTTCGAGGCGTGCGCCTTCGTCGCGGACCGCGAGCACCGCCGTTGGCTCGCGCCGTTCCTGCGGGGTGAGTGCACGGTCTCGAGTGCCGCCCGCGAACTGGGTGTCTCGAGCGTCGCGCTGTACAAACGCGTGCGCCGCGCGGTGGAACTGGGCATCCTGACCGAAACCTGCCAGCAGCCTCGAGCGGGCAAGCCATTGCGCTTTTACCGTGCCCGTGGGGAAAGCCTGTTCATCCCGTTCCGCCTGTACCCGCCCGACCTGTTGCACGCCGCGAACCGCGCGCTGTACCAAGATGCCTTCGTCCATGCCCTCGAGCGGCTGTACCGCGAGGCGCAATTTGTCGAATCGGGCATGGGGGCGCGCACCGCCGTCGCCCCGAGCGGCGATGTGTACTTGCAAATCGTCACCGTGAGCGGCGAAACCTGGGATTACCTGGCTCGAGACGCGCCCGCATTGGCGGTGGGCTGGAACCCAATGTGGCTCGAGCCCGAGGACGCCAAAGCGTTGCAGCGCGAGATCGTTGGCGTGCTCGGCAAATACTTGGGCAAGCGTGGCTCACGGGCGTACTTAACGGGTATGTTCCTGTGCGACGCGCATCTGGAACTCGGGTTGCCGAATCCGCGCCTGAGAGAGCCGTGCAATGCCGCTCGAGACGCGAAAATTAATCCTGACAAAACTACTTGAGATTGTTTGAAGCCAAGGTGTAACCTGTGGCGAAGTCAGGAATCATTCTCAATTCCTAGAATGGTTCCAGCATCAGCAGCGCTCGAGGGTTCACGCCCCCGGCGCATGGCGAAAGGCGGACGAATGAACTTAGAGATCAAAGACCTGTGGGCGAGTATCAACGGCGAGATGATCCTCAAGGGCGTGAATTTGAGCGTCCCAGCCGGTGAGTTCCACGCGATCATGGGTCCCAACGGCAACGGCAAGAGCACCCTGGTCAAAGTCATCGCCGGAGCCCCGGAGTACACCGTCGAGCGCGGCGAGATCCTCTACAACGGCGAGAACATCTTGGAGATGGAACCCGACGAACGCGCCCGCAAAGGCTTGTACCTCGCGTTTCAATACCCTGTGGAGATCCCCGGCGTGACCGTCGCCAACTTCTTGCGCCTCGCCATCCAAGCCCGCACCGGCCAAGAAGTGCAGTTCATGGAGTTCTACACCAAGCTTCAGCGCGCCCTGGAGATTCTGGACTGGGACGAAAGCTGGGTTAACCGCTACCTCAACCAAGGCTTTTCGGGCGGTGAAAAGAAGCGCAACGAGATCCTGCAAATGCTGATGCTCGAGCCCGGCTTTGCCCTGATGGACGAGACCGATTCCGGCTTGGACATTGACGCGCTCAAAGTCGTCGCCAAAGGCGTCAACGCGATGCGCGGCGCGAACTTCAGCGCGCTGATGATTACGCACTACAACCGTCTCTTGGAGTTCATCGTCCCCGACCAAGTGCACGTCATGGTGGACGGACGCATCGTCAAGAGCGGCGGCAAGGAAGTCGCCTTGGAACTCGAGGCGGGCGGGTACGAGCCCGTCAAAGCCCTCGCCGCCAGCCAACCGCAACCCGAATTCACGGCAGCCGACTGAACCGCATCTCGAGCCCCCTCGAGCAGAAGACTGAACAACAACCAGAGGAGTTCGCACATGACGCAATTTGTCGAACAACCCGCCAACATCCCCGATCCCGAAATCGCCAAGATCAACGAAGCTTACGAGTACGGCTGGTCAAACCCAGAGAACTACGCGGTCAAAGCGCCGAAAGGGCTCAGCCGCGAAGTCGTTGAGTTGATCTCCAAGTCCAAGAACGAGCCCGCGTGGATGCTCGAGTTTCGCTTGAAGGCGCTCGACATCTACAACTCCAAGCCGATCCCGAAATGGGGCGCGGACCTGAGCGGTTTGGACCTCGAGAACATTTACTATTACATCAAGCCCACAGAGATGCTGAACAGCCGCACTTGGGATGACGTGCCGGAGGAGATCAAGAACACCTTCGACCGACTGGGCATCCCGGAATCTGAGCGCGGCATGCTTGCAGGCGTCGGCGCGCAGTACGAAAGTGAAATGGTCTACCACAACCTCAAGGAGGAGTGGGAAAAGCTCGGCGTGATCTTCCTCAGCATCGAAGACGGCATGCGCGAGTACCCCGACCTGTTCCGCGAGCACTTCGGCACGGTGATTCCGCCAGAGGACAACAAGTTCGCCGCCGTCAACAGCGCCGTGTGGTCCGGTGGCAGCTTCGTCTACGTGCCCAAAGGCGTCAAGGTCGAAGTGCCGTTGCAAACCTACTTCCGCATCAACGCGGAGAACTCTGGGCAGTTTGAACGCACCCTCATCATCATTGACGAAGGTGCGTATGCCCACTACATCGAAGGCTGCACCGCGCCGTCATACTCGAGCGACAGCTTCCACAGTGGCGTCATCGAGATCATCGTCAAAAAAGGCGCGCGGATGCGCTACTCCACCATCCAGAACTGGTCGCACAACGTTTACAACCTCGTGACGCAACGCGCCGCCGTGTACGAAGGCGCGCACATGGAATGGGTGGACGGCAACCTGGGCAGCAAGGTCACGATGAAGTACCCCGCGACGTACCTGCTGGAACCCAACGCTCGAGGCGAGATCTTGAGCATTGCGATGGCGACGACCGGGCAGCACCAAGACGCGGGCGGCAAGGTCGTGCACTTCGCGCCGAACACCTCCTCGAGCATCGTCAGCAAGTCCATCTCCAAGAACGACGGACGCTCGAGCTACCGTGGCTTGGTCAAGGTCTACGACGGCGCGACGAACGCCAAAAGCAACGTGGAATGCGATGCGCTTCTGCTGAACGATGACAGCCGCACCGACACGTACCCGTACATTGAGATCGAAGAGAAAACCGCCAGCGTCGGGCACGAAGCCACGGTGTCCAAGATCAACGACGAGCAAGTGTTCTACCTGATGTCTCGAGGGTTGAGCGAAGAAGCCGCGACGGGCTTGATCGTGCGCGGGTTCATCGAGCCGATTGCCAAGGAGTTGCCGCTCGAGTACGCGGTGGAGTTGAACCGCCTGATCGAGTTGGAAATGGAAGGCTCGGTCGGTTGAAGCACTTTCCCGCTCGAGGATCGAGGTGAATGGATGACATTGCGAGAAGAAGTCATCAACAAACTTCAACATGCAAACGATCTGGTCCTCGAGCGGGTCAAGAAAACGCTCGAGCAAGCCGAATTGGAGGCGCGGTACGCGGAATTGCCAGATATTCGCGTGCAGCGCACCCAAGCCGAAAAAGACGAGTTCAAGCGTTTGTTGCAAGAACTGGCTGAACCAGTTCCCGGCGAAGACTTGAGCGATTTCAACGCAGCGGTTAAACGCCGCCCGCTCAGGACAACACCCGTCGAGTTCGAGCCGTGATTTATTTGCTGGACACCAACATTCTCTCTGCCATCATCAACAACGATGCTGCGGTGGCGACAAAGGTCAGCAATGCGTTTGTGGAGGGGCATCAACTTGGAATCAGTGCAATCACTTATTTCGAGATCAAGCGTGGACTCGAGTTGCCAATGCATCGGGTGAAAGATGAACGCTTTGGGCGTTGGCTTGCACAACTGCTCGTGTTTCAATTGGAACTGAATACCCTCGATGTCGCTGCAAGAATTTGGCAGCAACTCCGTGCCAAAGGCAATCTGCTCGAGGATGCTGATTGTCTGATTGCAGCAACAGCGGTGCAACAGGGTGCGGTGCTGGTCACGGACAACACCAAGCACTTCGCTCGAGTGCCCCATTTGAATTTAGAAAACTGGATTGAACGCCCTTAAGCATACGGAGCCGACGATGACGCAAACCACCGCAATGCCCTTCGCCATCCCCAACCGCACCGAACCCGCCTGGCTCGAGTCTGCCCGCAAAGCCGCCCTCGAGATCTACAACGACCGCGCGATTCCCACGACCGCCGTGGAAGCGTGGAAGTACACGAATTTGCGGCGCTTCAAGCCGGAGAACTTCCAGCCCGCACAGCCGGTTCCAGCGGTCTCGAGCCTGGCTGAATTGCCCGCAAAGATTCGTGACCGTCTCTCGAGCACCGACGCAGCAGGTCGCCTCGTCCTCAGCGGCTCGAGCGTGATTTTCGCCGATGTCCCGGCGGAACTCGAGGCGCAAGGCGTGATCTTCACGGATTTGAAAACGGCTGTGGACAAGCACCCTGAACTCGTGCAGAAGTATCTGTACAGCGTCGTCGGCGCAGCGTACCCCGATCCGACCACGCAACAACTGGAACGCTACGAGCACATCCCGCATTTGGACGAGGACAAGTTCACGGCGCTCAACGCCGCGCTGTGGGACAACGGGTTCTTCGTGTACGTGCCCAAGGGCGTGGAGTTGGAATTGCCGCTCGGTGGATTCCGGTACTTGGACCAAGAAGGCACCTTCGCCGCCTCGAGAACACTTGTCATCCTTGAGGACAACGCCAAAGTCACTTACATTGACGAGCAGGACAGCCCCGATTTGAAAGCCGCGAATTTTGGCGCGGTGGAACTGATCCTCGGGCGTGGCGCGCAGTTGCGCTACGTGGCGATTCAAAACTGGGGTCGCGGGTTCACGCACATCCAGCGCATCAAGAGCAATTTGGAGAGCGACGCGGTGCTGAACAGCTTGTACGTCACGATGGGCGGCAGTGTCTCCCGAACCGAGGTTCAATCCGCGATGAACACGGGCGCTAGCTCGGAGATGCTGGCGATTTACTTCGCGGACAAGGATCAGCACTTCGACCACCAGACGCTCCAGCACCACTTGAAACCTCGAGCGCACAGCGATTTGCTGTTCAAGGGCGTCTTGGCGGACAAGGCTCGAGGGGTGTTCTCTGGGCTCATTAAGGTTGAACTGAACGCGCAGAAGACTGACGCGTACCAGAAAAATCGCACGCTGTTGCTGTCCGACGAAGCGCGTTCCGACAGCGTGCCGCAGCTCGAAATCAACGCCAACGACGTGCGCTGCTCGCACGGCAGCACCACCGCGCCCGTGGACCAGCAGGAACTCTTTTACTTGCGCTCGAGGGGCATCACGCGTCCTGTCGCAGAGAAGATGCTCGTGACCGCGTTCTTGGAGGACGTGCTGAACCGCGTGCCATTGAAGAATGTTGTCAAGTATTTGGAGAACGTCATCGCGGACAAAGTTGGAGCGCCAAAAGGCTTCAACCGCATCGAAGCTGAAGACAAGTAACTCGGTAAGATATCGCCCCGCGCGGTCTGCGCGGGGTTTTTCGTACACTGCCGATGTGTCTGCATAGATGTGAAAGTTCAGGCGATCTTCTCAGAACTCGTGGGCGAGCGAGCCGAAGTGCTACGAGCGGATCGTTTCCCCAACCATATTTGCTCACTTGTCACGGCTGCGTTGAGCGAGGGTGCCTCGGGAGAGGCGACAGTGCTGCACAACGATCAGATTGCTTTGAATGTCGTTGACTGGAATTCGGATGCAGCATTTCTGGTCGCACTGCACTTGTTTCCAGAACGTTTTACCGAATTGGCGATTGCTCATGCATGTTCCAGCCCACGTGGCTGAAGCGGCTGAACTTCTCAGCCTACAGTCGTTTAATTCGTCGTCTGCGTAGGGGCGTTGTGCCTTACACTCATCGGTGTGACACGATACGCGCCGTCTTATGTGCCTGGGCACGACGGCGCACCAACATCCCTCGAGACGCAGCCGAAACTGGTGTTCGCGCGAGACTCCCGCCTTACCCCTCGAGCAAATCCCGCAAGAACCGCACGCTTTGCCGTACTGCGTCCGCGTCCGGTCCAACCTCGAGGTTCACCGTGCCTTGGAATCCTGCCAGGAAATCCTGCATTCGCGTCCACTCGAGCGAGCCCAGTCCGAGCGTGCGGTGCGCGTCGCTCACGCCGTCGTTGTCCTGCAAGTGCAGGTGAATGACGTTGCTCAACCCGTGCATATACCCCTCGAGTTGCGCGTGGCCCCCCGCCAACCCACCCGTGCCTGCACCGTCCGCCACAGCGGTCGTGCAGCCCTCCACGAGCGCGTGCCCGACATCAATGCAGTTGCCGAAGCCAGCCGCTTTCGTCACGGTCTCGAGTTCAACTGCGCCGCGCAGCAAGTCGTACTCGGTGAGCGCCAAGTTCTCCAAGGCGATGGGCACCAGTGGCTCGAGCGCTTTTAAACTTTCCTCGAGTTTCGAGCGCGCCGCACCCAGCGCGAGCGGGTGGCGCAATGGCACGAGCCCCGTGTGCAACACGCCGCAGTGTGCGCCCACGCTGGCGGCGTATTCCAATCCGCGCTGCGTGCGCTCCACGCTGTTGCGCGCCACGCCCGGCATCAGTGAAGCGAGGTTGAGGTCTACGTAGCTTAGGTGTACGGTGACACCGACGCCTGTATTGCGTTTGAGTTCATTGACCTGTGGCACGGGTTGCGACGCGGGCAGCAGTTCTTGCATGTCGAAGGCGAGTTCCACGAAGTGCAAGTCCAGCTCGACCGCGAGTTTGAATGCCTCGTCCAGGTCAACCATCTGCGCGTTGAGCGGCGTAAACCCGAGTTTCATCCCTGGCACTATACGGCTCCCTCTCGGACGCGGTTCCGGCTCGAGGCTCGAGCCAGGGGGTATGCGGCCCAACCGGACCGGCCGGTTGTCCGCATTTTGCAAACACCGCAAATGCTCCCAGCCTCTTTTCCCTCCGCCTTTCTTGCCACTCGCGTCACGCCTGGCAATCATGGGCACAGCATGACCTTGCGTGTATGGGCACGACGCTCGAAAATGGTTGACGATGGGTCAACCATTTTGCAACTTGCCTTAACGGTTTCAGCCTCGGGCTTCGCTGCGGCGGCTGCCCTGGCGGACCACGTCGCGCACGTTTTTGACTTCCATCAGCGCCGCGCGGATGCTGTCGTACTCGGCTTGGTTGCGCACTTCAAAACGCAGGTGAATATGCGCCTCTAAGCCGCTGTTGACGTTGGCTTCGATTTTGAGCGAGCTTTTTTTCAAGCGGTCCAGCACGTCGAGCACGTCTTTCAAGAGCCCCGAGCGGTCGTCGCTGACCACATCCACGTCCACCAGGCTCGAGGCTTGCACGCTGGCGTCCCAACCGACGTGCACGAGGCGTTCGGGCTCATCGGCTCGGTAACGCGCGACGTTTGGACAGTCGTCGCGGTGAACCGTCACGCCGCGCCCGCGTGTGATGAAGCCGGTGATCTCGTCGCCGCGAATCGGTTTGCAGCACTGCGCGAATTTCACGGGGGCGCTCAAACCGCCTTCGATGAACACGCCGCTCGAGGCGGGTTTGGGGGTGGGCGGCAGGGCGCGCGGCGGCAGGGCTTGCGGTGGCTCGAGGTCGGGATCCAAGAGGCGCGCGACCGTTTGCGCGGTGAAGCGCCCCGCGTGGACTGCCATGTACAGGTCGTCGGGGTTGCGTGTGCCCAGCAATTTGGAAGTGACATCTTCCAAGTTTTTCGTGCGCATCAATTTGCGCGCGGGCAGCCCCCGTTTCTTCAAATACCGGTCCAGCGTCTCGTAGCCGTTTTGCAGCGCGTCGGCGCGCTCGGCGGCGCGGAAGAAGCTGCGAATCTTGGCTTTGGCAGACCGGGTGGCGGCGAAGCTCATCCAGTCTTTGCTCGGACCGGGCGAGCCGCGGTTGACGACGATTTCCACACGGTCGCCGTTGTCCAGTTTCGTGCTGAGCGGCACGATGTTGCCGTTGACCCGCGCGCCAATCGCGTGGTGCCCGATGTTCGTGTGGATGTGGTAGGCCATGTCGATTGGCGTGGAGCCCAGCGGCAAGGAGAGTGTGTCGCCCTTCGGGGTGAACACGAACACGCGCTGCCCCAGCAGATCCTGCTGCACGGCGTCCACGAAATCCCCAGCATCTTTGATCTCGCTGGAGAGTTGCTCTAAATTCTCGAGCCAGTTCATGCCCTGGCGCAGTTCATCCAGCCCTGCGCTGCGCGCCTCGAACCCCGTGCCGTCCTCGACGCCCTGCTTGTAGAGCCAGTGTGCGGCGACGCCGAACTCTGCGACGTTGTGCATCCGCGTCGTGCGAATCTGCACCTCAATCGGTTGCCCCTCGAGGGAAATCACCGTGCTGTGCAAGCTTTGATACCCGTTGGGCTTGGGCACGGCGATGTAATCCTTGAAGCGCCCTGGGATCGGCGTCCAAATGCTGTGCACCACGCCCAGCGTGTGGTAGCAGACGCGTTTCTCGCGCTGCAATTCGGCATCGCTGCGGGCGCGCTGCAACTTTTCTTCTTGCACGGCTGGCGTGTCATCCGGGTTGGGCGTGAACGTGACCTCGCGGTCGGTGACGGCTCGAGGCTCGAGCACCACACGAATCGCCAGCAGGTCGAAAATTTGCTCCAAGTGCTTGTCTTCGCGCTGCATCTTCGTGTAAATGCTGTAGAGGTGCTTGCTGCGCCCGGTGATCTCGAAGCGAATCAGCCAGCGCCCCAGTTCGCGGTCGTTTTCCAAGGTTTCGCGCAAAGAAGCAATCGCGCGCTGCACGAAGTCGTCGCGCTCGTTTTGCTTCAAGCGGATCTGCGTGGCCAACTCTGTGAAGCCCTCGGGTCTGAGGTACTGAAAGCTCAAATCCTCGAGTTCCCATTTCAGGCTGCCGATACCAAGGCGGTGCGCGAGCGGCGCGTAAATCTCCAAGGTTTCGGTGGCGATGCGCAACTGCTTCTCCGGCTTCATGCTGCCCAGCGTGCGCATGTTGTGCAAGCGATCCGCGAGCTTCACAATGATGATCCGCACGTCCTTGGTCATCGCCACGAGGAGCTGGCGCAGGTTCTCCGCCTGCTCGTCCTCCAAGTGGTCCTTGGCGCGTTTGGAGAGCTTGCTGACCTTGGTTTCGCCCTCGACGATGCGCCGCACGACCGCGCCGAATTCGTGTTCGATGTCATCAAAAGTGATGCTGGTGTCCTCCACCGTGTCGTGCAAGAGCCCGGCTTGGATCGCGCTCGAGTCCATCTGCAAGCCCGCCAGGATCAGCGCCACCGCGACTGGGTGCGTGATGTACGGCTCGCCGCTCTTCCTGAACTGCCCGTCGTGCGCGAACGCCGCGAAGCGGTACGCGCGCTCGATGCGCTCGCGGGCGGCGCTCGGCAGGTAGGTCAGGGCCTCCTCGAGCGCCGGGTAGCCGTGTTGCGCGACCAGCGCGTCACCGCCAAACGCGCGCCACGCGCTCAAAGCTTGGTTGGCGGGGGTGAGGGGCGCGGTCACAGAACCGGCATTCTACCGTCTGTCTCGTCCTGGGATTGCGTTCGGAATGCACAAAAGCTGCGGGCGCACGCGTCAGCGAACCGCCCGAGGCTGAGAGGGCGGAAGCAGATATCTGCCGAGTTCGATCAAGACAAAGACAACTATCCGCCGTATGTCATATCAATTCCGGCAAATTTGTCAATTGGCCCGCCCTTCGCACCCCACGCCACGCGGCGTTCAACCCCGCAAGCGTTTCGCCTTGCGAACATGGGAGCGACGAGGGCGTAGGAACAGATACGGATGCCGTGTTGAACTCTGGTCTTTGCTCTTTTGGAAGATGAAGTGAATAAACGGGAAGTCCGTATCAGGCGTTTCAAGGACTGACACCGCCTCCCACACGGCGTTCTTGCCCCACTCTTGTCACGGTGAATGTGCTCACGATCAGTCAACCTGTAACATCGCAAACCGACCTCGCGGTTGCCCTTCCCAAATCACGGCCGCACGGGTGAATGCTGCACCACCCTGACGTGCGCGGTAGGCGGAAGGGCTTTCTCCGAAATGCGCACGAAAACGGCGGGAAAACAGATTGGCGTCCAACCAACCCACTTCCGCGGCGATGTCCGCCACTGGGTGCGGTGTCTGCACAAGCAACGCCGCCGCGCGTTCCAATCGCCAACGCGTCAAATACGCCAACGGCGGCAGACCAGCGGCGCGTTTGAACAACCGCGACAAGTGGGCTCCGGTGACACCAGCGTCTCGGGCGAGTTCGGCGAGCGTCCACGGTCGCGCCGGGTCAGCTTCGAGCCGTTGAATGCATCCAAGCACCGCCGTTGGCACAGACGCGCTGGACGTTGGGGTTCGAGGCGTGGCGATGCAGTGCGCCAACCGCCCGAGCAGCAGCAACAGGTGTCCGAGCAGCTCGGCGCGTTCGGGCGGTGAAGGCGCGGTACACATGGCCTCGAGCGTCTCGAGGTGGATGCGCGCGGCTCGAAACGGGGCGGCGTCGAGCGCAGTGACGATGGCTCCCGCGCGGTCAAGCGAGCGCGGCAAGGTCCAAAAGAGCCGACCCAGCAGCGGATCGTCCAAAGCCCACGCCAGCTCGCGGTGCAGGACATCCTCACCGACGTAGCAGTTCAACACCTCGAGTTGCTCGCACGCCAGGTACGCGTGCCACACGCCTGGACGCAAAACGATGGTGTCCCCGCGCTGCAACCGGTGCTCTCCGTGGACCGTGCGGTGCACGCCGTGCCCGCCGAGCACGAACGCGATCTCGAAAAAACTGTGGTCGTGCTGGCGGTGGTGGCCGTTCAAGACGTGGCGGTCCGCGCGAACCGCGGCGTGCGTGCGGACAAAAACGTGTGCGCGATCAAGGTGATCGGGATTGTCAGACACGCTTCGGTCAAGTTCCTCGGGCACCGTGCGCTTCAGCCTGCGCCGGCGCGAGCGGTCTGTCAACCGGGCTTGCATCAACGCCTTGTAGCGCCACGGCTCGAGCGCACCGCGCGCAGGGCGTCCCGCACGCCCCGTTGCGCGCGGGTTGCGTGAGCGCCCACGGTGGTGATGCGCGCCGGGTCATGCTTGTGCACCGACGCGGGGAAACAAGGGTCCCTCGAGCGCCGCGCCTGAGGCCAGTCCCAGATCGTCGGTCACCACGTGCCGAGTACCGGTGTAGGTGGTCGCGGCGTCCACAAAGATGACCACGTGTGCGATCCGTGGATCATCGGTGAAATTGGGTGTGGCCATGTGCGGGGTGCGCCCATGGTGGAACGTGCAATCACCTGCCCGCAAGGGCACAGTGATGCGCGATGACCAGATCAAATCGGGTGCCACATCGAACAAGCCGCGTGCGGCTTTGAGGCTGGTCGCAGGCAGTTCGGTGCGCTCTTGCGCGCCGGGGATGAAGGTCATGCAGCCGCGCTCGACGGGCACGTCCACCAGGGCGATCCAAGCGCTGATCGGATGGGTGGAATTGGCGTGCGGCCAATACGGTTGATCTTGGTGCCACTCGGTGGGGGCATTGTTGTGCGGCGGTTTGATCAAAATCTGATCGTGCCACAACCGCAGCGCGGTTCCAGCCAGTTGCTCGGCGGCGGAAGCGACGTTGGCGTGCAAGGTCAAGGCTTTCATGGTCTCGTCTTGCTGCCAGACGTTGACGAGTTGCCGAAACATCGGTTCATTGGACAGGGCTTTGAGGCGGTTTGACGCGCTCTCGGCGGCAGCGGCGAAATGCTGGGCTTCCTGGCGGCTGATGATGTTGGGCACTTGGACGAAGCCGTCGCGCTGGTAAGCGGCGATGGTTTCGGCGGACACGGCAAAGCGGGTGCGGGTCAACATGGCGTTCCTTTCGTGAGCAAGTGCTCGATGTGGGATGCCACCATTGTGCCCTCGAGGCCGCGCTGGGCGTTAGCCTGTGACCATCACCGCGGTAGCACGATTTTGATATTGGCCGACGGTGTTCGAGTGACGGCGCAGGCGAAATCCTCTGAAAAATCGCATGTGAAAAGAGTTCAACGCCGCTCTCGAGCGAACACGCGCCGCACCGCTTCCAGATACGCATTTGCGTGGTCTGTGTCGGGCAACAAGTAACTGCCTTCGGTCCACTCGTTCCAGGCGTTGATTGTCACCACACGCTGCTTGCCCAGCGGACCGTCCAAGAAGTCGCGGGCGTGGATCAGCGCCGCCTCGAACGCCGCCGGGGTGTTGCCCTCCAAGACCGCGTGCCACGGATAACCGTGGTTCTCAAACGGCACGTCTTGTTGGGTGCGCGGGCTGGGGTCCCAGCCCACCGACACGTTCGGGTGGTACGGCAGCGTGAGCGCGGTGGCGTAGCGTTCCCATGCGGCGACCGTGTGCTCGGTTGCGTCGGCGTAACTGCCGCGCGGAAACCCGAGGGTGTCCGCGGGGTAATGGTGCACCCAAGCGTAGGTCGTCAAGCTCGAGACGCCCAGGGCGGCGGTCGCAACGCTCGGGTCCTCGAACCGGGTTTCGCTCGGCAAGACGTTGACGCCCCAGACCACCGCGTTGAGGTGCAAGTCGTCAGCGATGCCTCGGGCGCGCAAGAGACGGCGGAAACGCGCAATGGCTTGGCTTGCCGCCTCGAGCCCGCCGACGCCGCGCACGAACGCCGCCAAGTCGTAAATCGAAAAATACGGTGCGCCGTCAATGCGCAGGTAGTTGGGGGCGCTGAGGTAATGTTCGAGCGCGTAGTCCACGAGGTGTTCAAACTCCGCCGGGCTGGTTTGGGCACGCAGCAACGTCGGAGGGGTGCCTCCCGGCGCGGCGGGGAACAGGTTGAGCCAATCGTGGTTGGCCCACATCAAGGCGAATTTGAGGCGTTCGCTGTTGGGGGCGCGCAAGAATCCACGCTCGAGCGCGCCGTTCAAAAACGGTTTGCCTTCGTACCAGTACCAGTCAAAGGCGAACGCGGTGATCCCGTGGTCTGCAGCCAGGTCAATTTCCTTGGTGCTCCACACTGGGTCAGATTCGTCGAATTCGCCCCACGAGGGGACTCGGGGTTGCCGATGTCCTTGAAAACGCGGTCGCGCTGCGCGGACGAGCGCCCACTCGGTCCAACCGGGTCCGAACCAGGCTTCGTTGCGTGGATCAACGTGGAATTGCGGGAAGTAATAGGCGATGACTTCGGTGGCGGCTGTGGACATGCGTTGCGTGGCTCCTTGAACGCTGGTTTTCGTGCTCCGTTGTGGTTGAGGTGTTTCACAGGCATCTCGAGCCAAGTCTGGGGTTGAATGCTTTGCAGCCGTTCGACGGGCACTGCGCAATGCCGGGTGACTGGAGTCTCAAGTTGCGCAGCAGAGAGCAACACGAGTACGTCGGCTCTCGTGACTGGCACGCGCTCTGCGCTCAGCCAAGCTGGCGTTAGGCTGTTTCACCGCGCGATTGCACCATGTGCCGCACGGGTTCAGCGCGTTCACGCGCATCTGCCAAGTAGAAACGGATGACTCGAGCTTCGGACAGTGTCTCGTGGAGCAACACGGTTCCAGCGATTCGGCGGCCGTCCACTTCGACCCAGGCGTCTTCGCTGTGCGCACGCGCGGTTTCCACGGTCAAGGTCCAACCGTCGGGGCGGCGGATGGTGATGCGGTCAAACAAGGGGGCTCCCAAGACGTACTCGGGTTGGCCGGGGCACACCGGGTAAAACCCGAGTGCGCTGAACACGAACCACGCCGCCATTTCGCCGTTGTCCTCGTCGCCGGGCAAGTCGTCGGGTGAATACAGTTCGCGCAGCACCCGATGCACCCAGTGCCGCGTTTTCCATGGTTGACCGAGCAGCGCGTACAGGTACAAGACGTGGTGCACGGGTTGGTTGGAGTGCGCGCACTGTCCGAACGGAGCCAGAGCCATTTCGGTCATTTCGTGAATCTCGAAACCGTAATCGCCCACAGTAAAGTGTGGCGGCGTGCTCAGCAGCGCGTCCAGTTTGGCGCAGAGCGCGTCCGCGCCGCCGTGCAACTCGGCGAGTCCCGACACATCGTGGGGGACTGCCCAAGAGCCCTGCCACGCCGAACCTTCGACGTGCGGGCCACCCCACTCGAACTCATCAAACGGTTCCACCCACGCGCCGTCGCGCCGTTTGCCGCGCATGAATCCCACGCGCCCATCGAAGACGTTGCGGTAATTGAGGGCGCGAGCGCGAAACGCCGCCGCTTCGTCCCCACGCCCGAGCAGGTCCGCGATTTGGGCGATGCAAAAGTCGCCGTAGGCAAAATCCAGTGTTTCGGCGGTCGCGTGGTGCACTTCTTCGTCTGGAACGTACCCAAGCTCCATGTAAGCGGCAATGCCATTGCGTCCGACCGCGCCACCGCCGCCCTCGGCGGGCGTGGTCGCGTGCTTGACCAACCCCTGGTACGCCGCCTCGAGGTCAAAGCCTTGAATGCCTTTCACCGCGGCGTCGGCAATCACCGCGTCAATGTGCGTGCCGACCATGCACGCGCGGTACCCGGGGCTGGACCACTTGGGAAACCAGCCGCCTTCGCGCAGCGCGTTCGTCCAACCGCGCAGGATCGAAGAGAGCCGCTCTGGATCGAGCAGCGCCAGCAACGGGTAAAACGTGCGGTGCGTGTCCCAAAAGCCGTTGTCGGCGTACAGTTCGCCGCTGTGCACGCGCCCGTCGTACGGGCTGTAATGCACCGCTGCGCCGTTCGCGTCCAGTTCGTGCCACAGACGGGGGAACAGGTGGGCGCGGTATAAACACGAGTACAACGTGCGGCGCTCGAGCGGATCGCCGCCGTGCACTTGGATGCTGCCGAGGGTCTGGTTCCAAGCGTCTTTGCCCGCGGCTTCCACCGCCTCGAAGTCCGCGGCGGGGAGTTCAGTGTGCAGGTTGAGCAGCGCTTGTTCGTGTGAGATGAACGACGTGCCGACACGCACCAGCAAGGGTTGTGGGCTGGCATCAAATTCGACAAAGGCTCCCGCGCGTTCCCCCGCGCAAGCGTGGCGGTCCGCGCAGACTTCACCGTCAACGAACACGCCGACCCCAGCCCACGGCCGATCAAAAACCGCCACGTAGTACAGCGCGAAGTTGTCGGGCACGCCGCCAGAGTTCGAGCAGGTCGTGCCCCGCAAGACGCCCGCCGATTCGTCGAATTCCACCGCCGCCTGCCCTGGAGCGGGTTCAAACACCAAGCGACCACGGTCTCCCGCGTCGAAAGCAAAGCGCATCAGCGCGCAACGCTCGGTGGGGGTGAGTTCGACCCCCACTTGAAAACGCAGCAATGTGGTGCGCAGCACGTGTGGTTTCAGCGTGGTGTCGGACAAATGATAAGAGGAGGAACGCGCCTCGGCGCGCAACGACAGCGGCCCGGTTTGCGGCATCACCGTGAAGCTGCCGTACTCGCCGATCCATGGACTGGGTTGGTGGGTCGCCCGTACCCCTTGCAGTTTCGGCGCGTCGGGATGGTAGAACCAGCGCCCTTCGTCGCTTTGCAACGACCACGCGGTCATGCCGAAGGGCCGGGTCACGAGCGGCGCGGTGTTGCCCGTGGAGAAGGCGAAGGTCGAACGCGTTCCTTGCAGCAGGTTGACTTCGTCGGTGAGGTCGGGCGCGGTGAGAGTGGGTTCGTCGAGATCAGGCATGGGGTTCAGTTTCCGGGTTGATCGGGCTTTGGTGCAAGTTTCAGACCATGCAGCGCGAACAAATTGGGGACAGCGGTCTGCGCGTCTCGAGCCGAGCAAGCGCGATCAAGCCTGTGAGCGACACCAACACACCTCGGGAGTGCGGCAGCTGGAGTCAAAAGCGCGGGGCAATGCATCCGTATTTTGACTCCAGCCCGTTGGATTTTGCGGCTGTCACGCGGATTGCTCGAGCGAACCCGCGCCCCACCCCGCTCGTGCAAGAAGAAAAGGGGTTGTACAGCAAATACTCGAGCCTCGAGCTGGGCGGGTTTTGACCCTCACCGGCAGGGAATCGAGAACCGCATTTTTGACGTGCAGCACGGTGTATTCTCGGGCGGCGCAACCGATCAACGCGAGCAGTTTACTGGACGGTGACCGCGTCCACAAATGTCGTGCGGTCCCCCGACCCGTCGGTCGCCTCGAGCGCCACCGTGTGCGCGCCCGCAGCGACCGTGAAACTGGCGCTTGTGTACGTAGCGAAGCTGTCGCTCGAGGGCGTGATTGTCGCCCCAACCTGCGTGCCGTCCACGCGCACGCGAATCGGCTGCACCTGCCCTGACCGCCGCGCTGCTTTGAACGAGACGGTGTACGTGCCCGCCGCGAAGGTGACGCTTTGACTGATCGCACCCAAGCCGTTGCCAGAACCTTGCAGAAACGCGGTTTGCACACCGTCGGGGGCGCTCGCCGCACCGAAGGCGCTCCCGTTGCGTTGGATGCCGCCCTCTCCACCAAAACTCCAGTTGGCCCCGCTGGGTCGGTAGACGAGGCCTGAAACGCTGGGGGTTTCAAAGCTCGGATTGACCAGAGACGGCGCGCCGCTCCCCCCGCCCCCCGCGCCGAGCACGTAGCCCAGCAGCCCTTCGTTGGTCGCGCCTTCGCAGTTTGATTGCAGCGAGGCAAAGTGCGTGGAACCTGTGTAGCAACGGTACAGTGCCACGGTCGCGGGACTGCTCGGTTGGGTCGGGTAGAGGTAGCCATTGACGCCGAGCGGGCGTTGCCCCTCGCAGTCGCTGCGCCCCGTGAGCAGGCGGTCGTTGCTCGAGCCGACTTGGCAGCCGTACAGCGGCACGGTGTTCGGTTGCGGTCCGACGTACAACTGCCCCAGCGTTTGCTCGAGGTTGAATCCAGGGGCGACGTACCCGGTGGTGACCCAATAGCTTTGCGGATTTGGGCTGAGGTAACGGCGCAGGTCGGTCGTGTTCGGCGTCGGGGTCCAACTGATCTGCTTCAAGTCCCAGGTGTCGATGTTGTTGTCACCGCCCGCGTAGATCACGGTGATGTTCGGCAAGGTCGGGTTGACGTTGCCGAAACGGTCGCGGACGAGTGCTGCGTTGTGCACGAGGTAATCGCCGGTCAAGTTGGTGTCCACATACCCGAGGCGCTCCCACGTGCCACCCGGAAATGCCGCTTCAGGCATCCGCGCCAATACTTGACCGTAGGCTTCGCGGTCTCCGGTGCGCCCAAAGATTGGGTGAATCATGTACCAATAGCGGTTTTGCGAGTCAAAGGCAATGTCCATGTTGCCGCCTGTCGGCGGTGAACTGCCGTCCGGGGCGAGGCCAGTGCGCGTGATCGGAGTGACCGCACCAAAGTTGCGGGCGTCGCTGGTGCGGCGCTGGTTGATCGTTGAAGCGCCGTTCACGCTGTTGTCCTGGTAGAACACGCGCAGGTTGGACACGCCGTTTTCGCTGTAGACCGCGCTTTGCCCCGCCCCATAGTTATCGGTCGGAAAGACTGCCGGGAAGATCACCGGGTTGTTGCTGTAGCGCGTCCAGTTCACGCCGTCGTTGGAATACGCGATGCCGATGCGGTTGTTCGTGCCGTCCAACGGCCCGCCGGAAAAACTGCTGTTCGGTCCGCGGTCGGTGGCGGTGTAGTACATCGCGTAGCTGTACGTCGCGTTGTCGTCGGGGTTGAGGAAACTGCCTTGGATCACCGACGGGTCGCAGATGTAGGACTTGTCCCAGGTGGGCACGCTGGGGCGCGGCGAGAGCACCTGCTGAATCGCGGAGGCTTGCCCGGTGTCCAAGTTCACGCTGCGGTAAAAGATCGCGTCGCTCTGAAATCCGTCTGGGGTCGTGCCGAAGCCGCACCACCAGTACTTGCGGACATTGCCTTCCTGGATCACGCTCGCGCCGTAGTCGTAGCCGGGTCGCGTGAACACGGTGGAACCCGTGGACGTGAACCCGAGCGGACGCGCGGTGACAGCCTCCCGCGTGGCGGGCCCCGGCGTCACGCCGCAAGCGACGCTCAGCGCGATCAGTCCGCAGGCGAGCAAGGCGCGTTTGATGGTGAGAGCCGTTCTGCGGTTCTTGGACAGCACTTGGTTCATACACCCTCCTCAAGCGGTGTTGGTTGACCGCCCTCGTTGTGCCGTGCGGTGCTCGGGTTTCTTGGGACCGCGGTGTGGTGAAGCCGCGCCAGCGACAGCCCAAGCCGCCGTCGTGCGAAACCGGTGCTGACGATGCGCCTGTGAACCCGATCCAGATCCTCGAGGTTCGTCCAGCCCCTCGAGTCTCGGGGTTGCGCGCGGTGATTCAGCCCTTGGCGACCGCGCTAACCTTTGACCGCGCCCGCGGTGATGCCCGCGATGATCTGGCGTTGCAGGAAGAAAAAGAACACCAAGAGCGGCAGTGATCCCAGCACAGCTGCCGGGAACAGCGTCGTCGGGCTGAAGCCGTAGTACCCCAGGAAAGAGTAGACGTTGACCATGATCGTGCGCGAGTTCTGGTCGAACAAGAACACCAGCGGCAGCAAAAAGTCGTTCCAGATGGCGAGTGTGATGAACATCGTGACCGTGCCGATCACTGGGCGCAGCAGCGGCAACACGACGAACCAAAACGCGGTCAGCGGTGTGCAACCGTCGATCAACGCGGCTTCCTCGAGTTCCCTGGGCAGGTTGCGGATGAAGCTGGTGAAGAAGAACACCGCGAACGGGATGTTGAAGGCGATGTAGATCAGGATCAACCCGGCGTAGGTGTTGAGCAAGCCCACCGAACGCATCAGCGTGTACAAGGGGATGATGACGACGAAGCTGGGAACCATCAACCCGAAACTGAAGTACCCGTAGACCAGACCCGTCCAACGCGTTTGCAGGCGGGCGAGCGGGTACGCGGCGAGCGTGGCCACGAGGACGATGCCGATGCTCGAGATGGCGGTGATGAAGACGGTGTTCAGCACTGCGCGCAGGTAGTTCATGCGGTTGAACACGTCCACGTAGTTCTCAAAGCTGAGGCTGCGCGGCAACCCCAGTGGGTTGACGGCGATTTCCAAACCCGATTTGACCGAGGTCAGCAGCATGTACCCGACCGGCAACAGGTAGATCAGGGTGACGACGACCAAGCCCAAGCCGCTCAACAGCGTCCACCACGGCACGGGTCGGCGGCGCGGCGCACTGCGCATCGGCGTTGCGTGGATGACGTTCACGTGTTCAACTCGCGGTTTCTCAGGAATGCGTTCTGCGCGAGGGTCAAGGCGAGGATGATGCACAGCAACGCCACGGTCAGCGCTGCGCCGTAGCCATAATTGCTTTGCCCGAAGGCTTGGTTGAAGATCTCCAAGTTGAGCACTTTGGTCGCGTCGCCCGGACCACCGCGGGTCATCACGAAGGGCAGCTCAAAGGCGCGCAAACCACCGATCAAGGTCAGCGCGGTGTTGATTGTCATGGCCGGGGCGAGCAACGGGAATTCCACGTGCCAGAAGCGCTGCCAGGGCGTGGCTCCTTCCAGCGTCGCGCTCTCGAGCAACTCGGCGGGAATCGCCAGGTAGTTAGCCAAAAAAATTGCGGCGCTGTGACCGGCGTACATCCAAACGTTGACCAGCGCGACGGCCGGTAAGGCAACCGCGGGTTCGCCCAGCCAAGACCGCGTCCACGCCCCCAACCCCAGGCTGGTGAGCAGCAGGTTGAGCCCGCCGGACAACGGGTTGTAGATGAACGACCAGACGAAGCCGACGATGATTAAGGACAGCATCCCCGGTGTGAACAGCGCGACGCGGGCGAAGTTGCGCAGGCGCGGTTGCGCGCCCATCCACAAGGCCAGCAGCAGCCCGATTATGCTTTGACCGGCGGTGACGAGTGCCGCGTAGAGCAGGGTCGTCCCGAGCGGTTTGGCGAAGCTGCCCGCGTCGCGCAGCATCCGTTCGTAGTTGGTCAAACCGACGAACCGCGCACCGACCGCCGAGCCCGTGCTGTCCGTGAGGCTCAGGTACAACCCACTCACGGTTGGCCAGATCACGATCAGGCTGTAGAGCAGGAGTGCTGGCGTGAGGAAGAGCAGCGCGGTGGTCGGACGCATTCGCATGGCAACCTCGGGGGTGAGCCTGGGACGGGTGGTGGTCCGTCCCAGGCTGCGGCTTCACTTCTTGCGTTGAACTTCGAAGGCTTTTTCAAAGCTCTGCAAGGCGACGCTTTCGGAGACGTTTTCGGCAAAGTACTTGCCGAGCATGTCCATCCACGGCCCTTGCGTGTCGCCGGGCCAAGTTTGGAACGGGAAGGTCGCGCTGCGCCCGTCGGCGATGGCTTCGACAATCGGGTCCATCTCGTCGGCAAGGTCGGATTTCACGGTTTTCAACGAGCTGATCAAGCTGGCCCCAGTGGCGTATTTCTTGTAGTTTTCAGTGCGCGCGAGGAACGCGACGTACTTTTTGGCGGCGTCCTTGTTTTTGCTGCTGGCGCTGACCATCACCGCGGCGTTGGCGATGCTCGAGGCCCACGGTTTGGTGCCAGCCGGATTGCCGGGGTAGGGAATCAAGGCGAATTTGAGGGACGGGTTGGTCTTTTTGAACTCTGGGATGATCCACGAGCCGAACGGAATGAACGCGACGCGTCCGGCGAGGAATTCGTTTTTGACCTCGTCGTAGCCGCCCAACCCGAGGGCGATCTTCATGTCGTAGAAGTTTTGGAAGTCGCGCATTTGGCGCAGCACGCTGCGCCACGGGGCGCTGTCGAAGCGTGTCTTGCCCGCGATCAGGTCGGCGTCGGCGTTTTCGTTGACGCGGTAGATCGTGTTCGCGGCGATCATGCTGCTCCACACGAGCGAACTCCAGTTGTCTTTGAAACCGACGACGAGCGGTCGGATGCCCGCGGCTTGCAGGCGGGTCATGGCGTTGCGCAGCTCGGTGATGTTGGTGGGCAATTTGACGTTGGCTTTGGCGAGCAGGTCCAAGTTGACCATGAACCCCAAGCCGTCACCGCCGACGGGGAACTGGTAGACCTTGCCGCCGATGGTCGCCAGCCGTTTGGAGGCGGCGTTGAGCGATGCCACCCAAGGCTCGGCTGACAGGTCTTCGATGTATCCGGCGCGTTGCCAGACCTGCATCTCTTGGCGGGCGTGACCGCCGAAGACATCGGGGGCGTCGCCACCCGCGAGGCGGGCGTTGATCGCCGTGGGGTACTGCGGGTCGGGAACGATCTCGAAGTTGACTTTGATGCCGGGGTTTTCTTTTTCAAACGCGGCGTTGATCTCTTTGATGCTGTCGGGCGCGGTCATCGTGAACACTTTGAGGGTGATCGTCGAGCCTTGCGCGGCGACGAGGGTCGCGCTGGTCGCGGCGAGCACGCCGAAGGCGAGGGCGAGTTTGAGGTTGGTTTTCATCGGGGTCTCCTCGGGGTTTGGGGGCGGATGAACGGGGTGCTCGGGGGTGGATCGGCGGCGTCGACTTGTGGCCTTCAAGTCAAGCGCTGAGAAAACAAGTTCAGGTGGAGCCGCGAACGACGAGGTCTATCGGAATCTCGAGGCGTTCTGAATCCGGGGTCAGCGTGCCTTCGATGCGGCGCACGAGTATCTCGGCGGCGCGGAAGCCCATTTCGCGCACGGGGAAGCGCGCGGTGGTGAGCATGGGATCGGTGGTGATGGCGAATTCGGAATCATCGAAGCCGGTGACGGCGATGTCGTCGGGCACGCGCAGCCCGCGCGCTTGAATGGCTTGCACCGCGCCGACGGCGATGCGGTCCGTGGCGCAGACGACGGCGTCGGGTCGTTCCCCCTCGAGCAGCCGCGCCATCGCTTGCCGCCCGCCGTGGATGCTGAAATCCGAACTGACCACGCGCTTCGGGTGGTGCTCGAGCCCGCTGCGGCGGCAGCCCTCTTCAAACCCTGCGTAGCGTTCAACGTTGTGCAGCACGGTGAGGGCACTGGGTACGGGACCGCCGATGAAGGCGACGCGCCGCCGTCCCCGCGCGGCGACGTGTTCGACGAGACTTGCGATGCCCGCGCGGTACGAGGCGTAGACGGTGGGCACGCCGTAGGGTGCGCTGGGTTGGTCGAACAGCACGAGCGGTTGCGTGCTGGCCAGGACTTCTTGCAGCATCGGGCCTTGCGGCAGGGCGCTGAGGATCGCGCCGTCGATGCGCCCTTGGCGCAGCGCGCGGTTGACGGCGGAGAAGTCTTTCAGCGCGCTCTCAATGACGAGGTTGTAACCGTGCTGGCCAAAAGCTTCCAGCATGCCAGCGAGGTTGATGCCGACGGCGGTGTCGGTGAACTGATCAGGTTCGCTGACGACGTACGTGACGCTCATCGAGCGGGCGAGTTTCATCGCGCGGGCGGCGTGGTTGGGTTCAAAGTCCAGGGCGCGCATCGCCTCGAGCACGGTTTGGCGCGTGCTGGGGGCGACTTTGGCGCTGTCGTTGACGACGGCGGAGACGGTGAACACGGACACGCCCGCTCGGGTGGCGACTTCGCGCATGGTGGTGCGTCGGTTTGCGGTCATGGGTTCCTCGGGTATATCAGCAATAAACGTTTAGCTGGACGAAAACAGACGAAAATCCGTCGCTTTTCGCGCCAAACAACTTGACCTAAACGGTTAGATGACCTAGTATCCACACCGAATCCGCATTTGTCAAGCCAGCCTGACCCGACCCGCAACGCCCGCGTGGTGCGCGCCACCACACCCCTCAAAAAAGGACCTCGAGCCCATGTCCCAGCACTCTGCCACCGCCCGCTTGCGCCCGGAACGCCTGCGCTGCGAACACCTGCACGACCCCATCGGCATCGGCACGGCGCACCCGCGCTTGGGCTGGGCACTGGTCTCGGACGCGCGCAACCAACGCCAAACGGCGTACCAAATCCAAGTCTCGAGCCAACGAGACTCGAGCCACACAGATTTGAGCCAACCAGACCCGTTCACCGCCGACCTCTGGGACAGCGGGCGCGTCGAATCGGCGCAGTCCCAACACGTCGTTTACGCTGGCGCGCCGCTCGGATCACGCCAGTGCTGCCACTGGCGCGTGCGCGTCTGGGATGCGGTGGGCAACGCCTCGGCGTGGAGCGCGGTGGCGCACTGGGAGATGGCGCTGCTCGAGCCCAGCGATTGGCGCGCGACTTGGATCGGTTTGGACGCCCCGCTCGGGATTGCGCTGCCCGACACGCTGCCGCCCAGCCCGCAGTTGCGCCACGCCTTTCACCTGCCCGCCCCGGTCAAACGCGCCCGCCTGTACGCCACGGCGCGCGGCGTGTACGCGGCGCGCATCAACGGCCAGCGCGTGTCCGACCACCACTTCGCCCCCGGTTGGACCGATTACCACACGCGCTTGGCGTACCAAACCCACGACGTGACCGCGTTGCTGCGCGCGGGCGAAAACGTCCTCTGTGCGGTGCTGGGCGACGGCTGGTACAGCGGCACGATTGGCTTCAAACTCGAGCGCCGCCAGTACGGTGGACGGCGCGCGTTTCTGGCGCAATTGGAAATCGAATTGGAGAATGGCGAGCGCGTCACGGTGACGACGAACGGGGACTGGGGCGCGTGGAAAGCCAGTTTCGGACCGATTCAAGCCTCGGACTTCCTGGCGGGCGAAACCTTTGATGCCCGCTTGGAAACCCCCGGTTGGGACGCCGCAGGCTTCGACGACAGCGCCTGGAAAGACGCCGCGACCCTGCCGTGGCACGAAACCCTGGAACCCAGCCTCGAGCCACCCGTGCGCGTCGTCGCACAGGTCCAGCCGGTCGCGGTCAACGCCCCTGAGCCAGCCGTGTTCGTCTACGACCTCGGGCAGAACATGGTCGGTTGGGCGCGGCTGCGCGTGCGCGGGGCGGCGGCAGGGCACGAAGTCACCCTGCGCTTCGCGGAAGTCCTCAACCCCGACGGCACGTTGTACACCGACAGCCTGCGCGGGGCGCGCTGCACGGACCGCTTCGTCTCCAGCGGCGCAGCCGAAGCAATGTTTGAACCGCACTTCACCTTCCACGGCTTTCGCTTCGTCGAAGTCACGGGTTACCCCGGCACGCCGGGGCTCGAGGATTTGACGGGGTGCGTGGTCAGCTCGGATACGCCGGTCACTGGGTCGTTCGAATGCTCAAATACACTGGTCAATCAACTTCAGCGAAACATCGTCTGGGGGCAGCGCGGCAATTTTTTGAGCGTGCCCACCGATTGCCCGCAGCGCGACGAACGCCTGGGTTGGCTGGGTGACGCCCAGGTGTTCGTCCAAACCGCGTGCTTCAACGCCGATGTCGCCGCCTTCTTCACCAAGTGGCTGCAAGACGTGCGCGACGCGCAATCTCCGGCCGGGGCGTTCAGCGATGTCGCACCGAGATTGGTCACGAACGGCGACGGCACGCCCGCCTGGGGCGACGCCGGGGTGATCGTGCCGTGGACGCTCTACCGACATTACGGCGACACGCGCGTCCTCGAGCACGCCTGGGATTCGATGGTGGGCTGGATGCAGTACATCGCCCAAGCCAACCCCGATTGTGTGTGGCGTAACCGCCGCAACAGCGATTTCGGCGATTGGTTGGCGCAAGACGGCGACGACCCCGCCAACGCCTTCGGCAGCCGCACGCCCAAGGACCTGCTGGCGACCGCGTACTGGGCTTACGACGCCAGCCTGATGGCGCGGATGGCTCGAGCTCTCGGGCGCGAAGCCGAAGCGTTTGAATACAACGCGCTGTTCGAGCGGATCAAACAGGCGTTTGGGCGCGAGTACCTGCACGGCGACGGACGCGTCGCCGGGGACACGCAAACCGGGTACGTCTTGGCGCTGCATTTCGACCTCGTGCCCGAACACCTGCGCGCCGCGGCGGGCGAGCGTTTGGTCGCGCGGATCGAGGCTCGGGGTTGGCACCTCACGACCGGCTTTGTCGGCGTCGGATATTTGCTGCCGGTGCTGACCGCGATTGGACGCGTTGATGTCGCCTACCGGTTGCTCTTGAACGAGAGCTTCCCGAGTTGGGGCTACAGCATCGCGCGCGGCGCGACGACGATTTGGGAGCGCTGGGACGGGCAAAAAGAGGACGGTTCGTTCCAAGACCCCGGCATGAACTCGTTCAACCACTACTCCTTGGGCAGCGTCGGGCAGTGGCTCTACCAGAGCGTCGCGGGCATCGACACCGACCCTGCGCGCCCCGGCTTCGAGCACATCCGGTTCAAACCGCAACCGGGCGGCGGGTTGACGCAGGCCCAAGCCCGGCTCGAGACGCCGCGCGGCCTGGTCTCGAGCGCGTGGACACTGCACGACGGCGTGTTCACCGTGGAGGTGGAGGTTCCAGCCAACAGCACCGCCACCCTCGAGTGTCCCGTTGGGTTCGCGCCGCTGCATGGGGATCTAGAAGCACGCTCCATCGCCTTGGGCTCCGGCGTTTTCCGCTGGGTCGCGCGGCGCACCGAAGAACCCGTCGAACGCCGCGCGCTGCCCGCAGACGTGGTGGCGGCGGACGATTAAAACGCCGACCGCGCACCCCTCCGACAGAAAGGTCCGTTCGGGATGCACACACTCACCAAGCCGTTTGCCCGAACGGCACACACCTCGGGACTCTTCGCACCGACTCGAGAAACACCGGCTCGAGACACACCGGCTCGAGACACACCGCCTCGAGGCACGCCGCCGCTCGAGCGTCAGGCTGGACGGGCCCCGAGCCCGCGCACAGAAAGGTTGACGACGCCCACGCATGAAGCCCTTCACCGTCTACATCGTGCAATTCGCCCACACCGACATCGGCTACACCCACCCGCGCGCCCAAATCGAACGGATGTACCTGGAGCACTACGACCGCGTGCTCGCGCTGTGCGCGCAAACCCAGCACGCCCCCGAGGACAGCCGCTTCAAATGGACGTGCGAGACCGCGTGGCAGGTGCGCCACTACCTGCACCACCGCCCTGAACGCACCGCGGAGTTCGTCGAATGCGTGCGGCGCGGGCAAATCGAGATCACCGCGAGCGACCTGCACTTCACCGATTTGATTGACTCGGACGCGCTCGAGCGCAGCTTGACGTGGGCGGTGTCCTTCTGCCGCGAGCACGGTTTGCCGCTGAAAACCGCGATGCAGTGCGACATCAACGGCTGGCCGTGGTCCTTGGCGGATGCGCTCGAGGCGCACCAGATCCCGTACTTCCTTTCGCACGTGCATTTGGACAGCGCCACCGATCCGCTCGGACGGCGCGGCAGCGTGCACTACGGTTGGTTGATCGAGGCGGGCATCCGTGAACTGCTCCGACCCGACGCCCCAGTGCGAATCCCGCGAGGCTTTCGCTGGGTGGGACCCAAGGGCGGTTCGGTGCTGCACTGGCTCGGAGACCATTACCTGATGGGCAACATGCTCGGACTGGCCAGCCACCAACCCTTCGGCGCGGACAAGACCCGGTACTTTTTGGAAACCGACCGACTGAACGTGTCCGACCTGCTCGCCCGCGCCCGCGAGCGCCTGCCCGCCTTTGTGGAACGCATGCGCACCGACGGCTACCCGTTCGATGCGATGCTCGTCACCACGGGCGGGTACTACATTGACAACGCCCCGCCGGACGCGCGCGGCTTGGCGCTGATCGAACGCTGGAACGCCGAGCGCGACGACATCCACTTGCGCACGGCGACGGTCAGCGAATGGTTCGCGGTGTTGGAGCAAACCGGCACGGTGTGGCCCGAGCACCAAGTCGCGTGGCCCGACCATTGGGCCCACGGCTTGGGCTCGAGCACTGCCCGCGTCGCGCAAGCGCGGCGCACGCAGCGCCGCCGCGCGGCCGTGCTGTCGCTCGTCAAAGCCTCGGGATTGAGCAGCGCGTTGAACGACGCCGAAACCGCCTTGGACGCCGAACGCTTCGCCCTCGAGCACACCTTTGGCGCGTGGAGCACGACGGTGCGTCCGCGTTCGGGCTTGGTGGATTTCCAGCAAAGCGCCAAGGAACTCGAGTTCCACCGCGCCGAGTTGCATTTGGACGAAGCCGCGGGCGCGGCACTGCGGGCGCTCGTGCCCGCCGACCCGGCGGCGACGCGGTTGTACGCGCAAATGGACGCGGGCGATCAAGCGCGGGTCGTGCATTTCGACGCGGGCGACCTGATGCTCAAAGCGGACACCCAAACGTTGCGTGGCGAGGACGGACGCGCGATGCGCTTCCAAGACGATCAACCCGAACTGCGCCAATTCGTCGCCGTGGTCAGCGCCCCAGGGGCGGGTTTGCATGGTTTCGAGCCGCACGGGCTCGAGCCGCACAGCCTCGAGCCGCACAGCCTCGAGCCCGCGACCGCGGCTCGGTCGGCGCTGGGTGCGCCGCTTCCAAACAACGCTTCTTCCGCTCGGCACACGGGGCGGACGGGGAACGCGATCACCGGTTTGGGTTGGCACGTGGAGGTGGACCCGCGCAGCGGTGGGTTGAGCAAACTCGTGGACGCGCGCAGCGGCAGGGACTGGGTGGATTTGAACGCGGGGCATCCCTTCGGCGGTTTCGTGCACGAGACGGTGGTGCACCCGCTCGGTCGCCAAGCCACCCACAACCTCGCGCGCTTCGTCGCGCTCGACGTGGCCAGCCCCGCGGCTCGGGCGGAACTGGGCGACGCCACGGTGTTCGAGCGCCGCACACCGACCTTTGCCGCTGATCCGTTAATCGTGCGTGGACCGGTGTTCGACGCGGTCAAGCTCGTCGCCGACGTTGCCGAGTACGGCGCGTTGCAGGTGCAGTGGCGGGTGTACCACGGCGTCGGCATCGCGGAACTGGTCGTGGATTGGGACAAGCACTGGTCGGAACGCCCCGAAGCCGCGTACATCGCCTTCGGCTTCGCCGCGCCCGGTGCGCGGTTGAGGCTCGAGACCGCTGGGGGCTTCTTCGAGCCCGGGTCACACGCGGCGGGCGGGCAGTTGGCGGGCACGTGCTCGTCGTATTACACGGTGCAACGCGCGGCACAGATCACTGGTGCGGACGGTGCCGAACTGCTCTGGCTGCCGGTGGACGCGCCGTTGGTGATGACCAACGCGGTGAATTTCAACCGCTGGGAGACCGATCCGTACCGTTGGAACGGGTTGCTCGCTTCGATGCCGGTGAACCAGTATTGGCACACGAATTTCGCTGCCAGTCAACGCGGTGCGCTGCGCTTGCGCTACCGCTTCGTCGCGCCGGATGCCTCTGGGCTCGAGGCGGCAATTCGCATGGCGCAACCGCTCGAGGCTGTGGGCTGGCGCTGAACGCCCCGTGAGGCACCGGAACCGCCAGCGCACGCCTATAGCTCGAGCCTCACCATCGCCGTCCGCGACGCAAACGCCGCCGCGTGGATGCGCGAACTTATAAGGATTCCGGCAAATTCCTCAAGAATTTGCCCGCCCAAGAGGGCGTGGGAACAGATACGGATGCCGTGTTGAACGCCGCGTTGCGCCGGGATCCATCGCCTCGTTCAGCACGCGGGTCCGATTCGCGCGCTGCGCAAAAGACGCGACCAGTACAGCGCCGTCTCGAGCGAGCGTCGCCACACGCCGTTTCGCGCTCGCTCGAGCCAGAACCGATCCATTCCCTGGTTGTTGACAAGAACAAGGGTGGATTCGCCTCTTTGGGCTTCCCCTCGAGCGATTTGAGTGCCAATCACATCTTCAAGCCTTGCGCTCAGGCGAAACCGCGTGCCACACGTGGGTATTCACAACTGCGCAACTCGAGTTCTTGCCCACCAGAACACGCGTGGATCAGTCAACAGCTTCGTACGCTGGACGTTTTGGCGGCTCCCCGAAGGACTGCATCAAAGGCACGCGCAAACCTGTACAAAAATGTTTGTTTGATGTTAGAATTGCCCGCGTGCCCCTCAACCCAGATTTGGTGACGCAGGAGCGCCACCAACGCATCTTGGAGCGCGCCGTCACCCACGGCGTCGCCCGCACCCGTGACCTCGCCCACGAATTCGGCGTCCACGAAATGACTGTGCGCCGCGACATGGACGCGTTAGAAGAACAAGGTCTGCTCGAGCGCGTCCACGGTGGCGCTCGCATCGTTCAGGAGATGAGCCAGGAAGTCGCCTATTCCTTACGCGCCGCGCGCCAAACCCTCGAGAAAACCCGCATTGCTCGAGCTGCTTTGCAGTTGATCCAAGACAGAGAAACCGTGGCGATTGACTCGAGCACCACGGGACTCGCCTTGGTGCGCATGCTCGGCGCAAAGAAAAACGTCCACGCCATCGTCACCGGCTTGGATGCCGCCAATGCGCTCGCCATCACTGGCGTCTCTTTCACGTTGATGGGCGGCACTTACCACGCGCCCGCACGCAGCTTTGTCGGCTCGGTGTTCAGCGCAGGGCTGAAACGCTTCAACCCCGATCACGTCTTTTTCTCCAGCAAAGGCTTCATGCCTGCCCACGGCTTCACCGACGCGCACCTGCCCGAAGTCGAAGCCAAAGAGCAATTGATCCTCGCCGCCGCCAACAAAGTCGCGCTGCTGGACCACACCAAGTTCGGCGTGCGCGCCGCACACACGATTCTCGAGACGGACGGCGTGAACACCGTCATCACCGACGCTCCGCCAAGCCCCGAGGTTCGCTCGAGCCTGAAACAAGCGGGCGTGAAGTTGTTGATCGCCAAGGAGAACGCATGACCAACACAGCAGCCGTCAAAACCGCGTTGAAAGCCCAACGCATCGAAACGCCCTCGTGGGGCTACGGCAACAGCGGCACGCGCTTTAAAACCTTCCCCGCCCCCGGCGCGGCGCGCACCGTCTGGGAGAAATTGGAGGACGCGGGCGAGGTGCAGCGCTTGACCGGCATCGCGCCGAGCGTGGCGCTGCACATCCCCTGGGATAAACCCGACGATTGGAGCAAACTCTCGGGCTTTGCCAAAGATCAAGGCGTGCAGATCGGGGCGATCAACCCGAACGTCTTTCAAAACGAGGTGTACAAACTCGGTTCGATTGCCCATCCCGACTCGAGCGTGCGCGAACAAGCGGTGGCGCACATCTTGGAGTGCATCGAAGTGATGAAGGTCACAGGCTCGAGGGACCTGAGCCTATGGTTCGCGGACGGCACGAACTACGCGGGGCAAGACGATTTCCGCAGCCGCAAACACCGGGTGAGAAAGAGTTTGGAGCAGGTCTACGCGGCACTGCCAGAGAACTCGAGGATGCTGTTGGAGTACAAACTCTTCGAGCCTGGGTTTTACTTCACCGACTTGTCCGACTGGGGCGTCGCCCTGGGGCATTGCCAAGCGCTCGGCGAGAAAGCGCAGGTCTTGGTTGACCTCGGGCACCACGCGCAAACGGTGAACATCGAAGCCATCGTCGCGCACCTCTTGGACGAAGGGCGGCTGGGCGGGTTTCACTTCAACGCGCGGCGCTACGCCGACGACGACCTGATCGTCGGCACGACCAACCCTTTGGAGTTGTTTTGCATCTACGCCGAACTGGTCAGCGCCGAACGCTCGAGCGATGTTGCGCTCTCGAGCCATGCGGGGGAAGTGGCGTACATGATTGACCAGTCGCACAACATTGAGCCGAAGCTCGAGGCGATGGTGCAGAGCGTCTTGAACTGCCAGGAAGCCTACGCCAAGGCATTGCTGGTGGATTTCGAGCGCTTGGGCGCTGCGCAGCGCAAAGGCGATGTCTTGGAGGCGCACAGAACGTTGATGGACGCCTTCAAAACCGACGTGCGCCCCCTGCTCGAGGAAGTGCGCGCCGAGATGGGCGTGCCGGTTGACCCAATCCGCGCGCACCGCGAGAGCGGATACCTGGAGCGGGTCACGGCGGCTCGAGGCACTGCCGAGGGCGGCGGGGGATTCCCAACCTAAACCGAGCACGACGCGCCCGCACGCACCCTGCCACCCAACCGCACCCTGCAACTCAACCAGGAGACCAACCCATGCCGCAACACCTCTGGAACGACGCCGACGCCCCCAAAACCGATGGACTCGAGAGCTTGGCGTACCGCTCGAGACTGCTGGGTTCAGACCGCACCGTGGTGAACATCTACGGCGGGAACACCAGCACGAAGTCGCTCGAGACCGATCACCTGGGACGTGAAGTCAATGTCCTGTACGTCAAGGGCAGCGGCTCGGACATCGCAGACATCACGCCCAAGGGCTTCGCCGCGTTGAAACTCGAGGAAGTGCTGCCGCTGTTCGCCCGAGCCAGCATGACCGACGAGGACATGACCGCCTACCTCGAGCGCACCGTTTTTGAACCCGGTCGTCCGCGCCAATCCATCGAGACGCTCTTGCACGCTTTCGTGCCCGCCAAGCACGTGGACCACACGCACCCGGACGCGATCATCGCCATCGCCTGCTCCCCGAACGGTCAAGCGGTGATGCGCGCGATTTACGGCGAGCGCGCGGCGTGGGTGGATTACATCCGCCCCGGCTTCACGCTGTCACAACAGATCGGCGCGGCGGTGCGCGACAACCCGAAGCTCGAGTGCGTCGTGATGGGCAAGCACGGCTTGGTGACGTGGGGCGAGACCTCCAAGGCGTGTTACGACAACACCATCCGCATCCTCAACGAAGCCGAAACGTACCTGGCAAAACAGCGCACCAACAACCCGTTTGGACTGCCGCTGGTCGAAGCCGTGTCCGACGCAGAACGCTCGAGGTTGCTGACAAAGCTGTTGCCCGTGCTGCGCGGCGCGATGAGTCCGACCAGGGCAGCGGTGCTCTGCGTGGACTCGAGCCCCGAGGTCTTGGCGTTCGTCGGCGGGGCGAACGCGGCGACGCTGTCGCAGATCGGCGCGGCGTGCCCGGACCATTTGGTGCACACCAAGCGCGTGCCGCTGTTCGTGAAATGGACGCCCGCCGACGGTGAACCCTTGCTGCTCGAGGCGGCGCGCTCTGGCGTGGCGCAGTTCGCCAAGGAGTACGAAGCCTACTTCGAGGCGAACAAATCCATGGGCGATGTGATGTTCACCGCCAACCCTCGGGTGGTGCTGATTCCCGGCATCGGCATGGTCACGAGCGGCGCGGACGCCACGGGCGCGGTAGTCGCACGGCAACTGTACCGCCGCGCCATCGAAGTGATGCGCGGCGCTGTGTCGCTGGGCGGGTTCGTGTCGCTGAGCGCGCAGGAGAGTTACGCCATCGAATACTGGCCGCTCGAGTTGTATAAGCTCAGCCTGAAACCCGCCCCCAAGCCGCTCGAGGGTCGCGTCGCCTTGGTCACGGGCGCAGCCTCGGGCATCGGCAAAGCGATTGCACACCGCTACGCGCAGGAAGGCGCGCACGTCGTCATCGCAGATTTGAACGCCACGGGCGCGCAAGAGGTCGCGGCTGAGATCACCAAGGCTCGAGGGCACCGCCGCGCCGTTGCCGTGGCGATGAACGTCACCTCAGAAGAACAAGTGCAAGCCGCGTTTCAAGCCGCGACCCTCGAGTACGGCGGGGTGGACATCGTCGTCAACAACGCGGGCATCGCCTCGAGCGCACCGATTGAGGACACCAGTTTAGAAATGTGGAACAAGAACCAGAACATCCTCAGCACGGGTTACTTTCTCGTTGCTCGAGAAGCATTCCGACTGTTGAAGCAGCAGGGGCGGGTCGCGGGCGAGGGCGGCAACCTCGTTTTCATTTGCAGCAAGAACTCGCTCGCGGCGGGCAAGAACGCGGCGGCTTACAGTGCAGCGAAAGCGGCGGAGTTGCACCTCGCGCGCTGTTTGGCAGAAGAGGGTGGCGCGCACGGCATCCGCGTCAACTCGGTGCTGCCCGACGCGGTGCTGAGCGGCAGCGCGATTTGGTCGGGCACGTGGCGCGAGGAACGCGCCCGCAGTTACGGCATCGCCCCCGATGAACTCGAGGAGTTTTACCGCAAGCGCACGACGCTGCGCGTCAACGTGTTCCCGGAGGACATCGCCAATGCTGCATATTTCTTCTCCAGCCCCGCAGCGGCGAAGACCACGGGCGGCGTGCTGACCGTGGACGGCGGCGTGCCCGCAGCGTATGTCCGCTGAACCCAGCGGCTCGAGATCGGCGCATGTTGCCGTTGACCTCGGCGCGAGCGGCGGTCGCGTGGCGCTCGGGTGGCTCGAGAACGGCAAACTCGAGGTGGAAGTCTTGCACCGTTTTCCGAACGGAGCCGTGCCGATTCGCGGCGCGTTGCACTGGGACATCGTGGGCTTGTGGCGCGAGATCTTGCACGGACTGAGGCTTGCGGGCACTCGAGCGGGGCAACTCGGGCGGCAGGTTTCGAGCATCGGTGTGGATTCGTGGGCGGTGGATTTTGCGTTGCTGGATGAACGCGACGAACTCTTGGGCGGTGTGCGCTGTTACCGTGATCCTCGAACCGACAGTGTGATGGACGCATTGCTCGAGCGCATTCCTCGAGCCGACGTGTACGCGGCGACGGGCATTCAGTTCTTGGGGTTCAACACGCTGTACCAACTGCTCGCCACGCCCAAAGCCACCCTCGAGCGCACGCGAACGCTGCTGCTCGTGCCGGACTTGCTGCACTTCTGGCTCACGGGGCGCAAAGCCTGTGAGCGCACGAACGCCAGCACCACACAGTTTTACGATCCAAGCACTGGAACTTGGGCTCTTGACCTGCTCGAGCGCGCGGGTTTGCCGCAGCACTTCTTGCCCGAGATCGTGGACGCGGGTTTAGTGCTCGCCCCGCTCGAGCCCACTCTTGCCGCTGACCTTGGACTCGAGGGTGCGGTCGTGGTCGCCGTGGGCACGCACGACACCGCCAGCGCGGTTGCGGCTTCACCGCTGACCACCGCGAACAGCGCCTACATCTCGAGCGGCACGTGGAGCCTCGTTGGGCTCGAGACGACAGTGCCCATCTTGAACGGCGCGGCGCTGGGGGCGAACCTAACGAACGAAGCGGGCGTGCACGGCACAAACAGATTGCTCAAGAACGTCATGGGCTTGTGGATCTTGCAAGAGTGCCGCCGCGCCTGGGGTGACCCAGAATGGGCAGCGCTGTACACAGAAGCTCGAGCCGCCGTGACCAAGGCGCGCATTGACCCGGACGACGCGCGTTACCTCGCCCCCGGAACCGACATGCCCGAACGCATCCACGCGCACTGCATTGAACTTGGGCAACCTGTTCCAGCGTCTCGAGGGGAAACCGTGCGCTTGATCCTCGAGAGCTTGGCGGCGCGCTACGCGACGGTCTTGCGCGAACTCGAGGCGGCGACCGGAACAGCCGTGGACACCGTGCACGTCATCGGCGGCGGGTCGCAAGTCGCGCTGTTGAACGAACTCACGGCGCAGGCGACGGGCTTGCCCGTGGTTGCCGGACCCGTGGACGCCACGCTCGTCGGCAACCTGACCACGCAACTCGAGGCGATGGGTGAGATCGCACCCGGCTTCACGCGGGCGCTTGTGCAAATCTCTTTTGACCTCGAGCACTTCGAGCCACGCGGAGAAACACATGCCTGACGGTGCACGGCGCTGGATTTTCCCCGATGGGTATTTGCCCGCCCGAGGCGAGGGCACGCATTACGTTGGGCACGATTGCCTGTGCATCGTCAATACCGGATTCGAGGACGCGAATTGCACCTTGGATTTTTACTTCGAGGACCGCGCGCCGAAACTCGAGATTGCCGTGCGGGTCGGCGCGCAACGCTCGTTGCACTTGCGCTTGGACAAACCCGAAGCGCTCGGCGGGTACGTGCTCCCTCGAGAAACGCCGTACAGCCTGCGCTTGACCGCGAACGTGCCGGTCGTGGCGCAGTACTCGCGCTTGGACGTGACCCAAAGCAACATGGCTTTCCTCTCGAGCTTGGGCTACGCTGGGGACGCATGAAAATCAGTTTGTTCATCACGTGTCTGAACGACACGCTGTACCCGCAAACCGGTGTGGCAACGGTCGCGTTGCTCGAGCGGCTGGGTTGCACGGTGCATTTCAACGCCGAGCAAACCTGCTGCGGGCAGATGCACGTGAATTCTGGCTATCAACCCGAAGCGCTCGAGTTGGTGGGGCGCTTCATCACCGTCTTTGAATCCGACCTCGAGAACGGCTGTGACGCGATAGTCTCCCCGAGCGGTTCGTGCGCGGCAATGGTGCGCGAGTGGTTCGAAAAAGTCGCGCACTGGGCGGGCGACGCGGCGCTCGAGGCTCGAGCCAGGGCGCTTGCCGCCAAAACCTTTGAGTTGTCGGAATTCATCGTGAATGAATTGGGCGTCACCGATGTCGGCGCGTACTACCCGCACCGCGTCACGTACCACTCGAGCTGTCATGGTTTGAGAACGCTCGAGTTGGGCGACGCGCCGTACAAGTTGCTCGAGAACGTGCGCGGACTCGAGTTAATGCCGCTCGAGAACTCGGATCAATGCTGCGGGTTCGGCGGCACCTTCGCCGTGAAAAACGCCGAGACCAGCACCGCGATGCTCGCCGACAAAACACGTTGCGTCTTGAACACCAAGGCGAACACCTGCACGGGCGGGGACAATTCCTGCCTGATGCAGATTGGCGGGGCACTCTCGAGAATGGAGACCGGCGTGAGGGTCGTGCATCTCGCGGAAATTCTGGCGAGCACCGAAGGCGGTGCGTGATGCCCTTCACCAATCCCAAGCCGTACCAGCAAGCCGCTCGAGTCGCCTTGAACGATCCGCAACTCAGGCGCAACCTCGGCAAAGCGACCACGGCGATCCGCGAAAAGCGCCTGCGCGCCGTGGCGGAACTCCCCGATTGGCAAGCGTTGCGCGACGCGGGCGCGGCGATCAAACAAGACGCGATGCAGCGATTGCCGGAACTGCTCGTGGAACTCGAGGCGAGCGTCACGAAGGCGGGCGGGCGCGTGCATTGGGCTCGAGATGCGGCGGAAGCCAACGCGATTGTCTCGGGCATCGTCCAAGGGCACGGGGCGCGGGAGGTCATCAAGGTCAAGAGCATCACCACCGACGAAATCGGTTTGAACGATGCGCTCCAGGCTCGAGGCGTCACGGCGATTGAAACCGATTTGGCAGAACTGATCGTGCAACTGGGCGAAGACCACCCCAGCCACATCCTCGTCCCCGCCATCCACAAGAACCGCGCGGAGATCAGGGAGTTGTTCCTGAAACGCTTCAACCTCGAGCCGAGCACTTTGAGCGACGAGCCTCGAGCCTTGGCGGAAGTCGCACGGCGTTACCTGCGCGAGAAATTCCTCACCGTGCCCGTCGCCATTTCTGGCGCGAATTTCGCCATCGCTGAAACTGGCACGGTCGGCGTTGTGGAAAGCGAAGGCAACGGACGGATGTGCCTGACGCTGCCCAAAGTCTTGGTCAGCATCATGGGCATTGAAAAAGTGCTGCCTGCCTTGCGCGACCTCGAGGTCATGCTGCAACTGCTGCCGCGCTCGAGCACCGCGGAACGCATGAACCCGTACACCAGCCTGTGGACGGGCGTGCACGCGGGCGACGGACCGCAGGAGTTTCACCTCGTGCTTTTGGACAATGGCAGAACGCAGTTGCTCGAGGACGAGGTTGGACGCCAAGCCCTGCACTGCATTCGCTGCTCGGCGTGTTTGAACGTTTGCCCGGTGTACGAACGCGCGGGCGGGCACGCGTATGGCAGCGTCTATCCCGGTCCGATTGGCGCGATCCTCACGCCGCAACTTGCGGGGCTGGGAACCGAGCACACGCAGAGTTTGCCTTTTGCCTCGAGCCTGTGCGGCGCCTGTTACGAGGTCTGCCCGGTGAAGATCAACATTCCCGAAGTCCTCGTCTACCTGCGCGGCGAAGTCGTCAAAGAAAAACGCGATCACGCGGGTGCGCTCAGCAATGCGCTCAACCTGGAAGCGGCGGGACTTAAGGGCGCGGCGTGGGTGTTCATGGACCACAAGCGTTACGAACTCGCCCAACGCGCGGCGCGCATCGGACAAATCGCGGTGGCGCGCGGTGGGCGAATCTCGAGCCTGCCGGGGTTGCTCGCGGGCTGGACGCGCTCCAGGGATTTGCCTGCCGTGCCCAAGAAATCCTTTCGTGACCTGTGGCGTGAACGCGAGGCGAAACGGTGAACGCCAAAGACGCGATCCTCGGGCGTGTGCGAACGGCACTCAAAACGCCCAGCCCTACGCTCGAGATTCCCAGAACCTACCGCCTCGAGACGGGGCACGCGGACTTGCTCCATTTGCTCGAGGCGCGCGTGGACGATTACCGCGCCACCGTGCATGTCTGTGATTCCAGTGAACTCCCAGCGACGGTTGCAGGCATCCTCGAGCGCTTGGCGGTCAAGCGCCTCGCCGTGCCCGCCGACCTCGAGCAGCACTGGATTCCCGCCACGCTCGAGACCTTGACCGATCACGCTGACCTCGAGCCGCGCGTGTTGGAAACCGCCGACGCGGTGCTGACCGGGTGTGCGGTTGCCATTGCCGAAACTGGGACCATCGTGCTCGATCACGGAACGGCGCAAGGACGGCGGGCACTCACGCTCGTTCCAGACCGCCACGTCTGTGTGGTGTTTCAACACCAGATCGTGGACAACCTGCCCGCAGCGGTCTCGAGGCTCGAGGGCAGCGTGGGCGCGGGGCGACCCCTGACGTTGATCTCCGGTCCGTCCGCGACGAGCGACATTGAACTGAACCGCGTCGAAGGTGTGCATGGACCGCGCACGCTCGAGGTGGTGATCGTGCGTGAATGAGCCCTCCAAAGGCACGATGGAGCGCGCCCTGGTGCTGGAAATGGTGCGCGTCACCGAAACTGCGGCGCTCCACGCCAGCCACCACACCGGCAAAGGCGACAAAACGGCAGTGGACGCGGCAGGCACATCCGCGATGCGCGCCGTACTGAACGAGATGCCAATCCACGGATCGGTCGTCATCGGCGAAGGCGAGATGGACGAAGCGCCGATGCTCTACATCGGCGAGCAACTGGGCTTGCGCGAACCCTCGAGCTACCCGGTGGACATCGCCGTGGACCCCGTGGAAGGCACACACGTCGCCGCCCGCGGACTGCCCAATTCGATTGCCGTCATCGCGCTTTCCGAACGCGGCGGGTTGCTGGGCGCGCCCGACATGTACATGGACAAGCTGGTGGTGCCTCCGCCTGCGGTTGGACGGGTGAGCTTGGACTACCCGGTCGAAGCCAACCTGAGGATTTTGGCGCAGAGCTTGGAGCGCAAATTGGAGGATCTCGTGGTCGTGGTGCTCGACCGACCCCGCCACGAAGGGTTGATCGCGCAGATCAGAAGCGCGGGGGCGCGGGTCAAACTGATCGGCGACGGCGATGTCATCGCGGGCTTGGCGGTCGCTGTGCGCGGCACGGGGGTGCACGCGTTGATGGGCAGCGGCGGTGCGCCGGAGGGTGTGCTCACGGCGGCCGCCGTGAAATGCCTGGGCGGAGAGATTCAAGGGCGCTTCCTGCCCGACGGTGCGGCGCAACTCGAGCGTTGCCAACGCATGGGTGTGAACCCCGAGCGCATTTACGGCACGGCTGACCTCGCGCCGGGCGAGCAGATCGTCTTCAGTGCGACGGGCATCACCGACGGGGAGTTGCTGCAAGGCGTGCGGCGCTTTGGGGGTGGGGTGCGCACGCACACGGTGGCGATGGGCTTTGCGACGCGGGTGGTGCGGTTTATTGACAGCGTCCATTTGGAGGCTGAAGGCGCGCGGGTCACCGTGCGCTTGTGAACCCGAGAAACTCGAGCGTTCAATCTTGGAACCCGCTGCAAACCGGCTGCCGTGCCGTGTGAACGCTCGAGGGGCAGCATTCCTCGAGGCGAGCTCGGGCGGGCATGCAGACGGTCGCCTCAAACTTGGGCAGGGCTGCACCAAGGTCGGGACGCACGAGCCACCTTGCCTCGTGCAATGGCGGCTCGAGCAGATTGCGGGCTTTCATCCCTCGAGCCCGAGACGGGCACACGCCCAAGCTTGACGGCTTGGTCAAACCGTGCTACATCTAAGAAATCGTTTGAGGACGGGGTCCATGCCCATTGGGATGGTCCCATACGTGCTTGTTGACGCCACATGGCGGTCAGCGGGCGGCAATATGTCGTCACCTCGGGCGTTCAAGGGGGCTTTTTTGAAGATCACCGCCATTCACACCGCCGTGCTGCGCGTCGTCGGACCGTGTGTGTACGTCAAAATTGAGACCGACGAGGGCATCACCGGACTCGGCGAGTGCTACCCGGCTGCGCCCGCCACCGCCGTGCTCGAGACGATTGCCGCGATGGAAGAGCACCTGATCGGGCAGGACCCTCGCAACGTGAACGTGCTGCACGAGCGCATCCGGCGCTTCAACCTGTTCACCGGCGCGCAGGGTGGCACGGTGCTGCACGCGCTGTCCGGGCTCGAGATGGCGCTGTGGGACATCCTCGGCAAGTCGTTGGGCGTGCCGGTGGCTCAGATTCTGGGAGGGCGTTACCGCGACCGCGTGCGGCTGTACGCCGACGGGCACGCGGGCAGCATTGACGCGGCGGGCAACCACGCAGAAGAAGCCTTCGCCAGCCCAGCGGCTCGAGAGCAGCATTTGCGCGAGTCGGCAGCAGCGGCGGCAACAGAGGCACTCGAGGCGGGCTTCGGGGCGCTGAAATTTGACATTGACGACGCGCACCACCCATCCCGGCGCGACGCATGGAATTGGACGCTGTCGCCGCGCGAGATTGACGCAATTGTTGAACGGGTCGCACACCTGCGTGAGGTGGTCGGACCAGAGGTGGACCTCGCATTGGACGCGCACGCCCGCTTCGACTTGCCCAGCGCGATGCAGGTCGCCCGTGAACTCGCGCCGTTTCGCCCGATGTGGCTCGAGGAACCCGTGCCGCCAGAGAATGTGGAAGCGCTCGTGCGGGTGCGGCAGTTCAGCCCCGTGCCGATCTGCGCGGGCGAGAACGTCTACACCCGCTTCGGGCTGTATGACCTGATCGCGCGCGGCGCGGTGGACGTGGTCATGCCCGATCTGGCGAAGTTCGGCGGCATCATGGAAGGCGTGCGTGTGGCGGGGTACGCCGAATTGCACGGCTTGCCGTTCGCGCCGCACAACGTCTGCGGTCCGGTGGGCACGATGGCAATGGCGCACGCCTGTGCGAGCGTGCCGAATTTCTCGGTGCTCGAGTTTCACGGCATGGACTTGCCGTACTGGGCGGACTTGGTGCACGCACCGGACGGACCGATCTTGCAGCAGGGTACCATCGTGCTCAGCGACGCGCCGGGCTGGGGCATCGAACTGAATGATGAGGTGGCACGGGCGCACCTGCACCACCGCAGCCGCAGTTACTTCGGGGAACCGCTGTGACCGAAACCGATTTCAGTGGGCGCGCGGTGTTCGTCACCGGCGCAGCGTCCGGCATCGGACGGGCACTGTGCGCCGCGTTCGCCCGAGCGGGCGCGCAGGTGGCGCTGTGCGACATTGACGGCGCTCGGGCGGCGCAAGCCGCCGACGCGATCAACGCGGGCGTGGCTCGAGCCGCCGTGACGCCGTATGCCTTCGACGTGGCGGATGTCGCGGCGCTGCGGGACGCTGTGGACGCCTTTGCCTCGAGCGTCGGGCGGCTGGACGTGGCGGTGGCGAACGCGGGACTAACCAACTACGGCGCGTTTCTGGACTACACCCCTGAAGCCTTCGACCGCGTGCTCGAGGTCAACCTGCGCGGCTCGTACTTCACCGCGCAGGCGGCGGCGCGGCAGATGATCCGCTTCGGGCACGGCGGGCGGGTGCTCTTGCTGTCCTCGATCACCGGGCTGCAAGCCTTCCCCAACCTCAGCGCTTACGGCGTGAGCAAGGCGGGCATTGCGATGATGGCGCGCAGTCTGGGACCAGAGTTGGGCGCGCACGGCATCACCGTCAACGCGCTCGCGCCCGGCGCGACCCTGACCGAGCGCACCCTCGGCGACGACCCGGATTTTGAGCGCAACTGGGCGGCGGTCACGCCCACCGGAGCCGCCGTGCAGGTGCAGGACATCGCGCACGCCGCGCTGTTCCTCGCCTCCGACGCGGCGCGACACATCACCGGGGTCACGCTGTCCGTGGACGGCGGTTGGACCGCCACGAGTCCCATCCCCGGCGGGCATCCCGCGCTGCCGGAAGTCTCGAGCCAGTTGAGGTGAGCATGACCCACGATTTCGCAAGGCTCAAAGCCGTGCTCTACGCCGCTGTGCTGGCGGACATCCTGGATGACCTGGGCTTCACCGAGCAGGTCATGGACGCTGCCGTTCGTCCGATCCACCCCGACGCGGCGATCATGGGACGCGCCCGCACAATGCTCGCCATCCCAGAATTCCACGTGCCCGACCCGCCTTACGGCGCGCAGATTGACGCCACCGACGCCCTCGAACCTGGGGACGTGGTCGTCGCGCACGTCTCCGGCGTGACCTCGAGCGCGTTCTGGGGCGAGTTGTTCAGCACGGCAGCGCAGGCGCGCGGCGCGGTCGGCGCGGTGATGGACGGATTCGTGCGCGACGTGCGCAAGATCGGTGAACTGGGCTTCCCGGTGTTCGCCACGGGCTTGCGCCCGATCAACTCCAAGGGACGCTGCACGGTGCAGGCGTTCGACGTGCCCGTGCGCTGCGGCGGCGTGCTCGTGAAGCCGGGCGACATCGTGTTCGCCGAAATGGACGGCGTGGTCGTGATCCCCGGCGAGGTCGCGGACGAGGTGATCGCGCGGGCGCTCGAGACCGCGCAACAAGAGGACCACATGCGCGCCGCGCTGCGCGAGGGGATGACCCTGCGCGCGGCGTGGGAGAAATTCCGGGTGCTGTGAAGGCTCGAGACAGGGTGAACCGCTCGAGGCAGTCACGCTGAAGACGAGGAGAGCGAATGGACGAGATGTTTCTGAGCCGCGACGCGGACGGCTGGGTGCTCGAGGCGGAGGGGCGGCGGTGGCGGCTCCAGTCAGGGTGGACGTTGGCGGGCTTTCTGGCGTCGTGTACGGCGGAAGGCGCTCGAGAGGCGCTGCTGGGGGCTCGAGGGCTCGAGTTGAGCGACCTCAAAGCCCTGCGCGCTCCACTGGACCGCCAAGAGGTCTGGGCGGCGGGCGTGACCTACAAGCGCAGCGAGGAAGCGCGCGAGCGCGAATCGGGCAACAGCAACGTCTACACGCGCGTCTACCACGCATCTCGCCCGGAGTTGTTCTTCAAGTCGCTGCCCGAGGAGGTCGTCGCCCCCGGCGAGCCCGTCGGCATCCGCGCCGACGCCACCTGGTCGGTCCCGGAACCCGAACTGGCGTTGCTGGTCAGCGCGGGCGGTGAAGTGATCGGCTTCACGCTGGGCAACGACATGAGTTCGCGCGACATCGAGGGCGAGAACCCACTGTACCTGCCGCAAGCCAAAGTCTACGAAGCGGCGTGTGCCCTGGGACCGCGCATTTGGATTCACCCGAGCGCGCAGTGGGTGGACCTCGAGATCGGCATTCGCATCGTGCGCGGCGGCGCAACCGTCTTCGAGGGCACGACCTCCACGGCGGCGATTCACCGCACGCTCGAGGATCTGGTCGAGCACCTGACGCGCTGCAAACCGCTCCCGCACGGCGCGGTGCTCCTGACCGGCACGGGCATCGTGCCACCGGACGAGTTCACGCTGCACGCAGGCGACGAGGTGCGAATCAGCAGCCCGCAGATCGGCGAACTGGTCAACCCGGTGCGCGTGGTCGGTCGCCCTGCCCGCTGGAGGGACGCGTGAAGACCCTGTTCGACGGCGTGCACCTGCTCGAGGGCGAGGTCAGCGGGCGACCGCTGCAACTCGTGTACCTGCGCGGCGCGTACAACTCGCTGCTGTTGGACGCGGGCGCGGCGGGCGACCCGGCGCGCTTCGTCGTGCCCGAACTCGAGCGGGCGGGTGGATCGCTCGAGGACCTGACCTGGCTGGTCAACTCACACCCAGATTTCGACCACGTCGGCGGCAACGCTGAACTCAAGCGCCTCGCCCCCTGCGTGTGGTTGCTGTGCGCGGACGCGGACCGCGAGGCGTGCATGGGCGGCGAGGCGCTGATGCGATTGCGCTACGACGTGTACGCGCGTGAGCACGGCTTGCGCTACGAGGGCGAGGTGCGCGCGGCGATTCTGGTGGGGTGCGGGGAGGTCGTCGCGCACGACATGACCTTGACGGGCGGCGACTGGTTGCGCTTGTCCGAGGACTGGGCGGTGCAGGTGCTGGTCGTACCCGGTCACGCGGCGGGGCATCTGGCATTGCACGATCCCAAAAACCGTGCGCTGTACGCGGCGGACGCGCTGCACGGCGACGGCTACCGGGGTTTGGACGGCACGATGAAACTCGCGCCGACGTACTATGACGTGGACGCGTACCTGGCGACCGCCGAGCGCATCGCCGCCCTGGACATTGATACCTACGTCGGCTGCCACTGGCCCGTCTGGCGCGGCGCGCAGATCGCGGCGTTCTGCGCGGCGTCCAAAGCCTTCGTGGAGCACACCGAGGCGCGCTTGCTTGAGGCGTTGACCGAACCGCGCACGCTGGGCGACCTGTGCGGGCGGCTTGGACCGCAGTTGGGAACCTGGAACAGATCGGCGGACGACGACCTGCGCTACGCGCTGCACGCCCACCTCGAGCGCCTGGTGCGGCGCGGCTGGGTCTCGGCTCAACCTCGAGAGGATGACGGGCGGCTCGAGTTTGCGCTGCACGGCAATGGAGGTACAGCATGACTGGCTCGAGCGAGGCACGGGTGCTGATCGGCGGCGCGTGGCGGGTGGCGCAGGAGTCGTTGGGCACGTTCCAGGCGACCAACCCCACGACCCTCGAGCCGCTGCCCGAACACTTCCCCCGCTCCGGCGCGGCAGACCTCGAGACCGCTCTGGACGCGGCGGTGGAGGCACAGCGGACACTGGCAAGCCTACCCGCCGAACGCATCGCAGATTTTCTCGAGGGCTACGCCGACCTGCTGGACTCGCACGGCGACGCGCTCGCGCACACCGCACACCTCGAGACTGGCTTGCCCGAGGCAACCCGCCTGCGGGCGGTGGAACTGCCGCGCACCACGCGGCAACTGCGTCTGGCGGCGCTCGAGGCGCGCAGCCGCAACTGGCGTCGCCCCGTGATTGACACGACCGCCAACCTGCGTTCGCTGTATTCAGCGCTGCCCGGACCTGTGGTCGTCTTCGGTCCGAACAACTTCCCCTTCGCTTTCAACGCGGTCTCCGGCGGGGATTTCGCCGCCGCCATCGCCACCGGGCACGCGGTGGTCGCCAAAGCCAACCCCGGTCATTCCGCGACCACCCGCCAACTCGCGGAACTCGCACTCGAGGCGCTCGAGCGCGCTGGGCTGCCGCTTGCCACCTTGCAACTGCTCTACGACCTGCCAATTGAAGCGGGGCTAAAGTTGGTCGCGGATGCCCGCATCGGCGCGACCGCGTTCACGGGCTCGAGGGGGGCGGGGCTGCGCCTTAAGGCGGCAGCAGACGCGGCGGGCAAACCGATCTACCTCGAGCTTGGCGGCGTGAACCCGGTGTTCGTGCTGCCGGGGGCGTGGCGCGAACGCGCCGAGGACATCGCTCGAGACCTCACGGGGTCGTGCCTGCTCGGGGGCGGACAGTTCTGCACCAAGCCGGGGCTGATCGTCGTGCCCGAGGGCGGCGCGGCAACACTCGAGCCACATTTCGCCGCTGCGCCGCTGCACCCGCTGCTGGGCGCGAGGGCGCACGAACACCTCGAAACAGCGGTGGCAAACCTCGTTCAGCACGGAGCCGAGCGCGTCACGGGCGGCAACTCACCCGGACCTTTTCGCTTCGAGAACACGCTGCTGCGCGTGGACGCTCAGACCTTCCTCGAGCACAGCGCCGCGTTGCAAGCCGAAGCCTTCGGTCCGGTCTGTCTGTGCGTGGAGGTTGGCAGCGACGCGCAATTCCTGGCAGTCGTCCGCACACTCGAGGGTGGACTGACCGGCACGGTGTACAGCGCTCTGGACGGATCAGACGACCCGCTGTTCGCCCCACTCGCCGCTGAACTGCGCCACAGAGTCGGTCGTCTGCTCGAGGACCGCGTGCCCACGGGCGTCGCCGTCAGTCCAGCGATGAACCACGGCGGTCCGTTTCCGGCGACCGCCCACCCCGGCTTCACGGCGGTTGGGCTGCCCACGTCGCTGTACCGCTTCGCGGCGCTGTGGAGCTACGACCACGCCCGCCCGGAGCACCTGCCGCCAGAACTGCGCGACGAGAACACGCTGGGGCTGTGGCGTCAGGTAGACGGGGAGTGGACGAAAGACAACGTGCCACCCGCAAAGCACTGAACCGCACTCGAGACTGCAAACCGTTCGTAGGGATCGAGCGTGCTCGACCCAGCGCACCTCGAACCGCATATTCAAAGCTCGAGTCACACACGCCGCTCGAGCATTCACATTCCGGACACAGTCAACCAAAGGAGGTCAATTGCCTGACTGCCTGTGATCTATTCGGTTCAAGCCACGGGAGGCTCGAGGTTAACCCTCGGGCAGCGTCACCCAGGAGCATCATGACCAACCTCCGTTTTCCCCGCGCTGTTCGCACCATTGCCGCCGTGCTGATCGGCGCGTTCACGTTGCTCGCGTGCAATCGCCTCGAGCCCACGCAGACGCCCGCATCTTCGGGTCAGTTCCGCACGCTCGCCGCGACCACGACCTTTCGCAACCCCATCCGCGAAGCCGCGCCCGACCCGTGGCTGATCTACGCGGGCGGACAGTACCGCCTGCTGATCGGCGGCGACACCATCCGCATGGTCAGCGCGCCCAGCCTAGACGGGTTGCGCGACGCCAAAGAGGTGCAGGTCTGGGCGGACAGCACCGCCAGCCGCTGCTGCGAACTCTGGGCTCCTGAACTGCACGCCTGGAACGGCAAGTGGTACATCCTCTACACCGCCACCAGCCAGGGCGTGGACGACAACCACCGCCAGCATGTGCTGGAGAGCGCGAACGGCGACCCGGCGGGACCGTACAGCTACAAGGGGCAGTGGAACACCGGCGGCTGGGCGATAGACGGCACGATGGCGACCATCAACGGCTCGCTGTACGCACTGTGGTCAGCGCGGGTCAGCGGCGGGCAGGGCATCGCCATCGCGCCGATGAGCAACCCGTGGACGCTGAACACCACCGGCACAGTCATCTCCACCCCGACCTTCGATTGGGAGAAGAGCGGCGCAAACGTCAACGAAGGTCCTGAAATTCTGGTTCGCAACGGCAAGGTCTCCTTGGTCTACTCCGCAAGCACCTGCTTTTCCGCGAATTACGCGCTGGGCTTGCTGACCGCCAGCGCCTCGAGCAACTTGACCGCCCCGTCCTCGTGGACAAAGCGTTCCACGCCGGTGTTCTCGAGCGACGCCGCCACCGGCACGTTCGCACCGGGACACAACGGCTTTTTCAAGTCCCCTGACGGCACACAGGACTGGATCGTGTATCACGCGCAAGACTCCAACGTTGGCGGTTGCCCGCCGACGCGTCCCTCACGGGCGCAACGCTTCACTTGGAACGGCGACGACACCCCGAACTTTGGCACGCCGACGCCGCTGACCACTGACCTCGCGCTGCCCTCGGGCGATCCGGGCTACAAGGTCAGCGTGGACGATGCCACGCCCGCTGTGGTTTCCACTGGCAGCGGCAACGTCACCGTGTTCGTGCGTGGCGCGGACAACGCGCTGTGGACGAAGAGTGCCAACAACGGCGCGTGGGGCGGCTGGCAGTCGCTGGGCGGGAGCCTGCGCTCGGCTCCGGCGGCGGTGGCGTGGGGGTCCGGGTACATCAGCGTCTTCGCCAGAGGGACCACGCATGAACTGTTTCACCGAATGCTCTTCAACGGCACGTGGCAGAACTGGGAGAACCTCGGCGGCGGGCTGTCCTCGGGACCGGGCGCGACCTACGACGGCAGCCGCATCCACGTCTTCATCCGAGGCGCGGCGTTCGCGCTCTACCGCAAGCAGTTCATCAGCGGTGTGGGCTGGCAGAACTGGGAATTGCTGGACGGCAGTTTGCGTTCCGCTCCGGTTGCCGCGTCGTGGGGCACGGGATACCTCAGTGTTTTCAGCCGCACCTTCTACACCGATCAACTCTTGCAGCGCTTCAACAACGGCTCCTCGTGGTTTGCTTGGGACGCCACGAGTCTCGGCGGCAGCGTGACCACTGTGCCCGGCGTGGTCGCGCGCACCTCGAACGTCCTGGACGTGTTCGCTCGAGGCTCGAGCGATGATTTGCAGCAGCGCACGTTCACCAACGGCTCGGGTTGGGGCGGGTGGAGTTCGCTGGGCGGGGTGCTGACTTCCGGCCCGGGCGTCGCGGTCAGAAACGGCGGCACGCTCGAGGTGGTCGTGCGCGGCTCCACGGACGAGTATTTCTCGCGCACCTTCAGCGGCGGCAACTGGTCGGGATGGACGAATATCGGCAAGCCCTGAATTGCCGCTCGAGGGTCGTTCGAGTCCACCGCTGTTGACGGCTCCGCCAATCGCCCTGCCTTTCGCACCTCGAGTCTCGGCTCGGGGTGTTTTTTTTGCTTGCGGTTGTCACCGCACCGAGGGTTCAAGGGATTCGCCGTACACGTGATTCTCGAGCCTCTGACTCAACCGCAAGCGCTCAACCCATCCTTACAAAAGCGCCGAAGCCACTTGACGAGAAGGACACTCTCATGCGGTGTCGCCACCTTTAGAAAAGGATTTCGGTGGGGTTTGCGGAGGTTGAATGTCCGTACGCATGGGCGATGTCGCCTCCAAAGCGGGCGCCAGTGTTTCCACCGTCTCCAAAGTCCTCCATGGTCAAGGCGTGGCCATGCAGCCCAACGTCGAAACAACCAAGTTACACATGGCACGAAGGGTCACCTGGAACCGGCCGTCATCCAGGTGACCCAGTTTATCTACGGGTTGATGATTTGTGTCCACAGAATTTCGTTTGCATTCCAGCGCTTATTCGACCGTCACGCTCTTGGCAAGGTTGCGCGGCTTGTCCACGTCTCGCCCCAAGGCTTCCGCCGTGTGGTACGCCAGGAGTTGCAACGCCACGGCGTTGACGACCGGGGAGACCATCTCCGCGGTTTTCGGCACGCGAATCACGTCGTCGGCGTGGCGGGAGGCTTCGGTGTCGCCGTCGCTGACCACCGCGATGACGCGTCCCCCTCGAGCGCGCACCTCTTGGATGTTGGAGATGGTTTTCTCGAGGAGTTCCGAATCCGTGGCGACGACGACGACGGGCAAGGACGGGTCAATCAACGCGATGGGTCCGTGCTTCATCTCGCCTGCCGCGTAGGCTTCGGCGTGGATGTAGCTGATTTCCTTGAGTTTCAGCGCGCCCTCGAACGCCGTGGGCGAATTCACGCCGCGCCCGAGGAACAAATAATCTCGAGCTTGCGCGTATTTCTGCGCGATGCGTTTGATTTCCATGACGCGCGCCTCAATCAGGGCTTCTTCGACCAAGCGCGGCAACCCTCGAGCCGCGTGTAGGAGTTCCGCCCCTCGAGCCGCATCCAAGGTTCCTCGAGCCCGCCCGAGCCACAGTGCCAGCATCAGCATCGCGCCGACCATGCTGGTGTACGCCTTCGTGCTCGCCACGCCGATTTCCGGTCCCGCGTGGATGTAGAGGGTGTCGTCCACCTCGCGGGTCATGCTGCTGCCTTTGGCGTTGATGACGCCCAGGGTCTTCGCCCCGAACCGTTTGGCCTCGCGCAATGCCTCGAGCGTGTCAATCGTCTCACCGCTCTGGCTGATGACGATTGCCAAGGTTTGCTCGCTCACGAGCGGTTGGCGGTAGCGGTACTCGCTGGCGACATCCACCTCCACGGGGATGCGCGCGAGTTGCTCGATCATGTACTCACCGACCAACCCCGCGTAAAAGGCAGTGCCGCAAGCGATGATGCTGATGCGTTTGAAACTGGCTGGATCGAGGTTCAGCTCCAATTCCACCTCGCCGGTCTCGTCGTGCAAACGCCCCAGCAGCGTGTTCGTGAGTGCCTGCGGCTGCTCGTAGATTTCTTTGAGCATGAACGTCTCGAAACCGCCCTTTTCCGCAGCTTCCGCGTCCCAGTCAATGTGCGTGACCGCCCTCGTCACCCGTTCACCCTCGAGCGTCGAAATCTGGTATTGGTCCTCGTGCAGCACCACCAAATCGCCATCGTGCAAGAAGACCATGTCGCGCGTGTAGGGCAGCAATGCGGGCACGTCCGACGCCAAAAACATCTCGCCCTTGCCCACACCCATGACCAGCGGGCTGACCGTGCGCGCGGCGATGATCTCGCGGTGCTCCACGTGCGTGACGACGATGCCGTATGCGCCACGAACCTGTTTGAGCGCCGCCCGAACCGCCGCCTCGAGGTCGCCCGAGTAGGCTTCTTCGATCAAATGCGCGAGCACTTCGCTGTCGGTCTCCGACAAAAACTTGTGCCCTCGAGCCTGCAACCCCTCTTTGAGCCCCAAGTAATTCTCGATGATGCCGTTGTGGATGATGACGATGTTGCCATCCTCGGTGGCGTGCGGGTGCGCGTTGACGTCGTTCGGCTTGCCGTGCGTCGCCCAACGCGTGTGCCCGATGCCCAGCGTGCCGCTCAAATTCTGTGACTGCAACTCGCCGCGCAGCACGCTGAGTTTGCCCGCGTTTTTGCGCACCTCGAGCCGGTTGCCCGTGTTCACGGCGATGCCCGCGCTGTCGTAACCGCGGTACTCCAACTTGGAAAGCCCGTCAATCAACACGTCCAGCGCGTTGCGTTGCCCGATGTACCCGACGATTCCACACATGGTCCACGTCCTTTGCACAGCTTGAACTGCCCTCGAGCATCGCATCTCGAGCGAGCAGTCCACATGAAATGAATGCCGCGGGTGAATCGCGGTCACAGCGTTTGGCAAATCACCTGGGCTCGCCTTGTCGCACGCATCGCTGCGGCGTTTTGCTCGAGCACCTTAGGTTTTTCGGGCGGCTGGGTGTGCAGCCGGGGCGCATCCGCAGATTGTCGGCTGTGACAGCCAATTCGACGACGCCCACCTCGTATTCTCCGCGTGCAGCGGAGACCTTGCGCTTCCCGAAATGCGGTGTTGACCAGTCTGGCTCCGTTTCTGCCCGAGGGCTTGAGCGGGTGCATTGTAACCTCAGTTGAGTGGGATGTGTAAGTCACTCAAGAGATTCTTGGTGGTCTCGAGGGCATGGAGGCTCGAGCCTTCACGTCTCGGGTGGTGCGGGTGCAGTCCGGTTCTGGCGGGACGTTGGTGCGCTGTCGAGTACAGGGCTGCCACGGGGAGCTGCCCCTACGAAATTCATGCGGTGGTCGCGCGGTCTCGAGACCATTTTTGTAGGGGCGCAGCATGCTGCGCCCCTACACGCGTTTGCCCGCGCTCGAGCCTTGCAGCCAAATCACGAAAAAGCCCGAGAGACGTGAACCCTCGAGCCTGAAATCATTCCCCGGATTACGCGTCGGTCGCGGGCGTCCACACGCTGACGCTGCCCGCTGGACACTTGAACTCCACCCAACCCGCTTCGTTCGTCGTGATCGGCTCTTTGATGTGCCCGGTGGCATCGCAGTACCGCCGATTCGGGTGTCCGACCTGCATCCACTTCGTGCCCGCGTCGCCGTTGCTCAAAACCACCGCCACGCCGCCGGGGTGCTCTTCGTTGCCGATGCGCGTCCAGCCGATGCAATTGCCGTGGTCGAAGTAATCGTATTGGTCGCCATACGCGTGCGATTTGCGCACCGCCAGGAAGCAGTCCAACAAGACCTTGTGCGAGGGCATGAAGATTTCGTACTCGCCACCGTCGCGTCCTTTGTCCTTGTATTGCGCGCCGTAGTAATCCGGGTAGAAGATGCACGGATAACCGTCACGCCGCAGCAGAATGAGCGCGTAGGCAAGCGGTTTGAACCACGGATCCACGTCGCTCTCCAAAGCTTGCAACGGCTGCGAGTCGTGGTTGTCCACGAGCGTCACCGCCAGCGTCGGGTGGCGCTGCACGAGCGACCCGTCGAAGATTTTGCGCATGTCGTAGCTGTTGCCGACCTTGCTGGCATCGTGGAAGTTCTTGTGCAATGGCGCGTCGAACAGCGTCACGCGCCCGTCGGTGCTCGAGATGAAATGCTCCAAAGCCCCGAGTTCATAGGACCAGTATTCGCCGACAGCGAACAAATCTTTGTCGGTGCGCGCAGACACGGCGTTCAACCAATCCTCGAAGAACTTGTGGTCCACGTGCTTCACGGCGTCGAAGCGAAATCCGTCCACGCCCGTGAGCTTGACGAACCACTCGCCCCAGTACTCCAACTCGCCGCGCACCTCGGGGTGGTTCACGTCCACGTCGCAGCCCATCAGAAAATCGTAATTGCCTTTTTCCTGGTCCACGTTCTGGTCGAAGTTCTTGCCTTGGAACAGGAACACCGCACGCTCGCCGGGATTGGCGGCGTTGAAGTCAATCGCGTCGAAGTGATACCAGTGCCACTGGAACGTTGAATACGCGCCCGCGCGCCCAGGGAAATTGAAATGCGTCCAGACCTTGACCGGTTGCGCGTCACCGATAACTTGATCGCGGTTGTCGGGGTTGAAGGGAATGGCGGTCGTGTCTTCCTCGCCGTCGCCGCCCATCTTGTGGTTGAACACGGCGTCGGCGTAGACGCGCACCCCGGCAGCTTCGGCGGCTTTGCACGCCTCCAGAAATTCGTCCTTCGTGCCGTACTTCGTTTTGACCGTGCCCTTCTGGTCGAACTCGCCCAGGTCGAACAGGTCGTACACGCCGTACCCAACGTCGTAGCCGCCGCCTGCACCTTTGTATGCTGGCGGCAGCCACAGCGACGTGACGCCACGTTCAGCGAGTTCCGCCACTTCGTCTTTGACCTGCTTCCACAGCACGCCGTCGCCGCTCGAGTACCAGTGGAAGTACTGCATCATCACGCCGTTCAACTCTGCCACGTCACGTCCTCGCTCTCGAGCGCCGCGTCGTCAACAACGTCGCCGCATCGCAGTATCCGACGCCTTTGTCAGAGTTCGCTGATGTGCCACTCACCTGCGCTTCAGCGCGTGCTCAATCGGTGTTGCGCAGAACGAAGTTCAATGGATTTGAAGAGACATGGACAACACACGGCGTTTGCTCGAGGGTCAAGTTGCGTTCGTCACCGGCGGCGCGAGCGGCATCGGCGCGGCGATTGCCGAACGCTTCGCGCAGCACGGGGCGCGCGTCGCCATTGCCGACCTCGAGCGGGACGAGGGTGAACGGTGTGCCCGAGAACTCGAGGCTCGAGGATTCGAGGCGCTGTTCGTGCACTGCGATGTCTGTGACGCGCACAGTGTTCGGGACGCCATCGGTACGACCGTCGCGCGATTCGGCGACCTGCACATCCTCGTGGCGAACGCGGGCATCAACGGCACCTGGGCGCCCGTGGACGAACTGCTGCCAGAAGAATGGGACCGCACATTGAACACCAACCTGCGCGGCACGTTTCTGACCGCGCACCACGGCGTGCCGTTCCTGAAACGTGCGGGTGGTGGAAGCTTCATCGCGGTGAGCAGCGTCAATGGCACGCGCACCTATTCCGCGGCGGGCGCATGCGCGTACAGCACCAGCAAAGCCGGTCAAGTCGCGTTCGTCAAAATGCTCGCGCTGGAGTTGGGGCGCAGCCACATCCGCTGCAACGCGATCTGCCCAGGGTTGATCCACACCCGCATTGCTGAACGTACCGAGCACCGCCACACCGACCAGCTGGGAATGCACATTGAACTGCCGCACGGCACGCCTGCGCTGAACAACGGCGAAGCCGGCGCACTCGAGGTCGCGGACGTGGCGGTGTTCCTCGCCTCGGATTTGGCGCGGCACGTCACGGGCGTTGAAGTGTTTGTGGACGGCGGGTCGTCGCTGCTGCGGTGAATGCGCGAGCGGCTCGAGCAATCTGGCGGCGCTGCCCGTTCGGGGTTTGCCGTGGCAAACCCCAACGCACCAACACCGAATCTCGAGACCGCGCTGCCGCCGCACCGGTTTTTCGCAACGTCAGTTCGGGAGCAGAGAAACAAAAGCGGTGTCCTCCAGTACGCTGTCGTTGCGACACAACCAAGGTCAGGAGGAGGCGTCGCTCAACGGTGGATTTCATGGAGAATCTCTGAGGAGCGCATTCAGGCGAGGCTTGCATCAACGTCGCAATGCTCGAGCCTCTGGGTGTTGTGCGGATGCGGCTCGAGAAGATTCAACGGTTTTCATCCCTCGTTTCCTTGGCTCGAGGGTCTTGATTGGTGGTGTGCGGGTTGGTGGCGTGTGGCCATCAGGCGAAGTAGCCTGCGCTCGCTCGGGTACGCGATGAACTCCTCTTCGCTTAACCCGAACCGACGTTCCGAACAGCGGTGCAGTGGTGGCGTGGTCTCGAGCCCCGTCCTCAAAAATTCGTTTACGGTTTGGCGGGCGCGGGCAGGGCGTTGTTGCGTTCCGGCACTGCGCCGCCTGCATTCATTTCCGACCGACCGCTGAACACCGCGCCGCTTTCAATGTCGAGCGCGCTCGCTTTGACATCGCCGTACAGCCGCCCGGTCTTGGTGATCGTGATCTTGCCTCGGGCGGTGACGTTGGCGCGCACCTCGCCGTGCAGGATCAGGTTCTCAACCTCCAAGTGATCGCCGGTGATTCGCGCACCCGTGCTGACTTCCAGATTGCCGCCTGCGCGCAGGTTGCCCTCGAGTTGCCCGTCCAAACGCACGTGCCCCTTGCTTTCCAGGTCGCCCTTGATGCTCGTGCCCGCTTCCAGGTACGTGTAATTCGTGCCGCCCGAGGCGGGGGCTTGGTTCTTTTGCGGGTTGCTGCGTCCTAACATGGTCAATAACCTCTTATCGGGTTTGGCGTGCGTTCAGCACGGCGTCAATGTCCACCGCTTGGCGCGCACGGGCGAGGTAGGGTCCGGGGCTGATCGGCGTGCCGCCGACGCGGACCTCGTAGTGCAGGTGCGGCCCGGAGCTGTACCCGGTGCTGCCGACCAGACCGATGCGCTGCCCCACGTCCACGCGCTGCCCAGCGTTCACCAGAATCCTCGAGAGGTGCCCGTAGAGCGTTTTAAAACCGTAGCCGTGGTTGACGATGATGTGAAAACCGTAGCCTTGCGTCGTCCATCCGGCGGTTTCGACGATGCCCGGCGCGGTCACGGTGACGGGCGTGCCGGTCGCCGTGGCGATGTCCCAACCGGTGTGGCGTTCAAAACGTCCACTGGGGCCGTAGCGCACCCCGAAGCGGCTGGTGATCCGTCCGGTCGTGGGAAAGCCTGAGGGTATCGCGGCTTCGGCGCGCAGTTGCCCGGCGAGCGGCGCGAGGGCGTTGCCAAAATCGCTGCCCACCTCACCCAGTTGCGCGTCCAGTGCCTCGAGCATCTTGAACGGGTCACTCTCCAAGATCACTGCACTGCCGCCGCGCGGCTTCGTGCTCGCGGGCGTGACCTTGACCCCGGCGCGGTCGGAGACGGCTTGCACTTGCGCCTCCAGGGTTTGCAAGCGTGCGCCCAATCTGCGTGCACTGTCGGTCAGCGCCTCGACCTTACCGCTTTCCACGTTCAACCGCCGCTCTAGGTCCGCGCGTTCCCCCTCGAGCTTGAGCTTGTCCGAGAGCAGCGCGACGTTGGCTTGCACGCTGCCCGCCAACAAGAGCGGTGCGCCGAACGCGCCCAGCCCAACGCAGAACCCCGTAATGCCGAGCGCGATCAGCCAGCCCCAGCGCAGCGAAAATCGTTTGGACGCGCCGCCGCCCACGTCTGGGATGACCAGCACGGTCATGCCTGAACGCACGGGCTTGCGGTGAATCAAGCCCTTTTCGGAAGGTCGTTTAAACCACATTGCGCATCAGTTTAGCCGATGCAGGCGGCAAAAGCGGTGAATTCTCTGATTGACTTGGGTGCCCGCGTTTTGTAGAGCGGTGCAAGCAGCCTCGAGCCAATACAGCGGTTCCCAGGGAGCGTGACTGCCCCTCTGTCACTTTCCCTGGCGAGTGATCCGGGGAGAACAAATCAGCAATGCTCTTTTTCAAGCGGACCCCCTTTCCGCATTTGGGGAGGGGGAGAGGAACTCGGGAAATGCTCGAGGAATCCAAAATGCCTGATGCCGCGTACTGACCTCCATGAGCGCCGCGTGAACGTGGGCTCGAGGAGGCGGGACATATGGGATTCGCCGTATTGGTCATTGTGCTGGGCATCGCGTTGGTGGTCGCCAGTTTGACGCAACGCCAGTTCTCGAGGTTGCGCGTCCCAGGCTTCGCTGCCATCGTCGTCGGGGCGGCGCTGTGGGTCGCGGCGGCCGCATTGATCGGCGTGCCGGTCGGCTCGGTCGCCGTGGTCGTCAACCGCTTCACGGGCTTGAAACCCGATGCCCTCGCGCCGGGCACACACTTGATCGTGCCCGGCGTGGAAGTGCCGTACTACTACAATGCCCGTCTGCAAGAACTGACCCTCTCCAGGCGCGGTGAGGGCGGTGCAAACATCGACGAGAGCATCAAAGCGCTCAGCAAAGAGGGTTTGGAGATCAGCGTGGACGTGACGGTGCAATACCAGATCATTCAAGCCAAAGCGCCGATCATCCACGAGCAGATCGGACCAGATTTTGAGCAGGTCATCATCCGCCCGCAAGTGCGCAGCGAAGTCCGCAACGGCATCGGACAGTTTAATGCAGCAGAGTTGATCAGCACGCGGCGCAAGGAACTCGAGACCTTGATCGTCAAGAACTTGGAAGCGGCCTTTCAGAAAGCCAACATTGACCTGAAAGCGATCCTGCTGCGCGAGGTTCGTATTCCAGAAAGCGTCGCCAAAGCCATCGAGGAAAAGCAGACGGCAGAGCAGCGCGTGCAAACCGAGCGCAACAACCGCGACGCCGAACGCATCCGCGCGGACACGGCGGTCGTCAAAGCCGAAGGCGAAAGCAAGGCAGCCGTCGCCCGCGCCCAAGGCGAGGCGCGCTCCATCGCCCTGCGCGGTGCGGCATTGCGCCAGAACCCGCAGCTGATTCAACTGACCGTCGCCGAAAAGCTCGCGCCGAGCATTCAAACGGTGATGATCCCCTCGAACGGGAATTTCTTGTTGAACCTGCAAGACCTGACGCGCGGAACGCCAGCCTCGAGGTAAACGCTGCGACTCGAGACCGAAACCACGCACCACCCACGCTGGGGCAATTTCTCGAGACTCGAGTCGTGGCTGTTCCCTTTGCCTTTTGCCTCTCGCCCCTCATCGGGCGTTTCGGTAGACTGCGTTCATGACCGCCCGGCGCAACACGCGGCAACGCGACGCCATCCTGGACACGATAGACCGCGCCGAGGGTCCGCTGACCACGCAAGGCATCTTGGAGCGTTCGCGCGTGGCGTTGCCGCAATTGGGGTTGGCGACGGTGTACCGCACGTTGGCGCTCTTGAAGGACGACGGAAGGATTCTCGAGGTTCATCTTCCAGGTGAAGAAGCCCGCTTCGAGCCCGCGCGCCGCAAGCACCACCACCATTTTCGCTGCACGCGCTGCGAACGCGTGTTGGAACTCGACTTCTGCCCGGTGCACCTGCCCGCCGGGACGCGTTTGGCGAACGGGTTGCGCGTGCAAGAGCACCATTTGACGCTGTACGGCTTGTGTGACCGCTGTGACCCTGAAGGGCGCGCGGCGTGAACGGGTTGTGTAAAGCCATCGTTGCGCTGGTCGTGCTCTCGAGCCTCGTGTTTGGGTGGAGCCGCGCGCAGGAAGTTGCGCCGATTCAGCCACTGCCGCCCCAGCAGCAAAGCGCGCCGCAAGACGGTCCGCCGCCCGGCGTCAAAGGAACGGTGGAGCGACCCGCTGCGCGGGGGAGCGGCGCGGACTTCGAGGTGCGTTTAAGCGACGGTCGCCTCGTCGCGGTCGTGGATGACCTTGGCAACGCGCGCCTCGGGCAGAGCGTGGAGGTCGTGGAGCAAAAGTTAGCGGGCGGTGCGTCCGTGTACCGCCTCTCGCCAGGCAACCAGCCGGAGTACGTCGAAGGGCGCGTGGAGCGCGCACTGGGACGCTCGAGCAACAGTCAGGGTCAGATGCTCGAGGTGCGCTTAAACAACGGCAAAACCGTGCGCGTGGAGGACGACTCCAGCCGCTTTGTCGTCGGCGATCAGATCCAGGTCTATCCGACGCTGGGACCGAGCAACGAATTTCTGTTCTACGCCAACGATTACGTGCGGCGCGGCGGGTTGCTGTGGCTGGCGCTCGCCTTCGTCGCCGTCGCCGCCATCGTCGGGCGCGGCAAGGGCGTGCGCGCCGTGCTGAGCATGGGCATCAGCCTTGGCGTCATCATGCTCTTGATCGTGCCCGCCATCGTCGCCGGGTGGAACCCGGTTTTGGTCGCCATCGTTGGCTCTTCGCTGATTCTCGCGGTCAGCGTCTACTTCGTGCACGGCATCAACTGGACGGCGCACAGCAGCTTGCTCGCCACGGTCGCCGCCGCGCTGCTCACGTTGGGGCTCGCGTACCTGTTCTCCAACCTGACACGGCTCACGGGCTTAGGCGCAGAGGAAGGCACGTTCATCTTGCAACTCTCGCAAGCCTCGGGCGTGACCGTGAACCTGCGCGGGCTGCTGATCGCGGGCATCCTGATCGGCGCGCTCGGGGCACTCGTGGACAGCACGGTCGCGCAGGCAGCCGTCGTGCGCGAACTGAGCAATTTGAACCCAGCACTGCGCTGGCAAGCGCTGTACAAGAGCGGCATGGGCGTGGGCTTCGACCACATCGGCAGTCTGGTCAACACGCTCGTGCTCGCCAACCTGGGTTCGTCGTTGCCGCTGTGGGTCGTGTTCACACTGGGCGACGTGCGCTTTACCCAAGCGCTGAACTTAGAGCTGGTCTCCACCGAAATCGTGCACGCCTTGGTCGGCAGCATCGGCTTGATCCTCGCCGTGCCGCTGGCGACGCTCTTGGCGGCGCTGCTCTTTCAAGGCGGGCGCCACCCTGGCACGGACAACGTGCACGGGCACGCGCAGGTCTACAACCCGCAAACCCGCACCGAAGCCTTGATTGACGCGCTGCAAAAGCCAGCCGTCGCCGGAACCCGAGCCACGCGCCTCGATCCCAAGCGGCTGCTCGAGGGCACGCGCTCCGAGGACCCCAAACCGTGACGCTGCTCGAGGTCGCGCCCCTCGTGGGCGGGGCGCTCTACGTCAGCAACCTCGCCCTCGGCGCGGGGTTGCAACTGCGGTTGTGGCATTTGCATCGCGCCAAATGGGTGCACCACGCGCTGTACTTCCTCGTCTGCGTCGGCACCGCGCTCGCCGCGTACGCGCTCTACTCGAGCGGACGGCGCTGGTGGGCGCTGATCCCAACCGGCGCGTGCCTCGCGCTGCTCCCCCGTGCTCGAGGCGGTTCAGGGCGGCACATGGCGTTGACGCTCGTTGGCGTGCTCGCGTACGTGGTCGCGCTCGTCTAATAGCAAATTTCACTTTGATTGAGAATTTCCGAAATTCTCAATCAAAGGCGAGCGATGCGAGTAGAAACGAAACAGCGGTGGAACCGAAGTTGAGAAAAACGCTTTTTTTTTTCTCAACGAAGGTGAAAACCGCTGTAACTCGAGCGTCTGATCGATGTCGCGGATGATGCAGTCTCAGGCTGGTGCGGCTCGAGCCCACACAAGGTTCGCCCCTACCGAGTTGAAGGATAGGGACGCTTCATGCCTCGAGACCCATCCCGTCCCGAGGCTGTGGCGCTCACCCGCCGCAAGGGTCGCCCCCCGTGGCGACCCCTACGCCTCCACGCACAAACGTAGGGGCGGATCCCCGTGCCCGCCCCGCCCAACGCCGACCTGTGCGGTTGGCAATGGTTAATCCGACAATTCCAAGACCGTCACCATCGGCACCCCCTTGCGTTCCTCGCGGTCTCGAGCACGACATCACCCCCGGCAGGGGCGTGCTCGAATGGGGCTCGAGTCCTCGCGGTGCGTGACCCTCGGCGCGTAGACTGTGCTCGACAACGCTGCCGTTTGCACCGTTCCCCCTTGAGAGGCCCTGCATGGATTTTTTTGAAGTGCTGCACAACCGCAAGACCACGAACGGCCCGTTTGATCCCAGACCGGTGAGCCGTGAGCACCAGCACCAGTTGATGGAAGCCGCCAGCCGCGCGCCATCGCACTTCAACTCGCAACCGTGGCGCTTCGTGCTGATCGAAGACAAGGTGACCATCGGCAAGATTGCGCAGATCGCGGGCGCGAGCATGGAGAAGCTGATCCACGACGGGCTGTTTTTTGAGCGTTACCGTCCGTATTTTCGCTTCTCAGAACGTGAACTCGAGGCCAGGGGGGACGGGATTCACTTCGACCAGTTGCCCGGACCCCTCAAGCCCTTTGCCAAGCAGGTGATGAGCCCGACCGGGGTGGCGATCATGCGCAACCTCGGCGTGCCAAAGATGCTCGGGCGCGACAACCACGATCTCGTCGCGGGCAGTCCGCTCTTGATGGCGGTGCTCTTGGACAAAGAGGAGTACAAACCCGGCAAGCTCAGCGGGTTTTACAGCGTGTTCGGGATGGGCGCGGCGATGGAGAACATCTGGCTCAGCACGCACGCGCTGGGCATGGGCATTCAGTTCATCAGCACACCGATGGAAATCCCGGAGATGTGGGCGCAGATTCAAGACATCATCCGTGTCCCAGGCACCCTCGAGTTGATGGCGGTGTACCGTTTGGGTTACGTCAAAGAGAACATTCGCCGCCCGAGCATTGACTGGAGCAGCCGCCACCGCAAGCGCTTATCGCAGTACGTCTTCCGCGAGACCTGCCAAACGCCGGAAGGCGACGCTTGAACCCGCGCATCGTCAGCGTCGGCACGGCGCTGCCCCAATACGCGGTCACGCAGGAGGAAGCGCGCAGCCTGACGCGGGCGATCTTCAGGGACAGCACGCGCGATTTGGAGCGCCTATTGCGCGTGTTCGACAACGGGCACGTCAAGCAGCGGTTTTTGAGCGCACCGCTGGAGTGGTACTACACCAACCACTCTTGGTCGGAGCGCAACGCGATTTACATCCAAACGGCGCTCGAGCTTTCAGAGCGCGCAATCCGTTGCGCGCTGTCCAGAGCAAAGCTAAATCCCCAGGACTTGGACGCGATTTACTACGTCTCCACGACGGGCTTGGCGACGCCGAGCATGGACAGCTTGCTGATTAAACGCCTGGACATGCGCCGCCACGTCGCTCGAGTCCCCATTTGGGGCTTGGGTTGCGCGGGCGGCGCGGCCGGGCTGAACCGCGCCCTGGACCACGCCCGCGCCCATCCCGGCTCGCGGGTCTTGATGGTGGCGTGTGAAACGAGCAGCTTGACCTTCCAAGCCAACGACCCCAGCCGCGCCAATTTGGTCAGCGTCAGCATCTTCGGGGACGGCTGCGCGGCGGTCGTCGTCTCTTCGCACCCGGACGACGCGGGCTTCGAGGGCATTCGCGGGCACAGCACGTTGTGGGACGACTCTGAAGACGTGATGGGCTGGGAGGTCGTGGACACCGGCATGCGCGTGACGCTCTCCAAAAGCGTGCCCGAAGTCGTCGAGCGTTACATCCACGCCGACGTGACCCTGGCGCTCGAGGGGCTGGGCATTGGCATTCACGATTTGAAGCACTTCGTCACGCACCCTGGCGGCGAGAAGGTGCTGGCGGCGTTCGCCTCGAGTTTGGACATTGATCCCATGCACCTGGAGGATGCGCGGGTGGTTTTGGAAACCCACGGCAACATGAGCAGCCCGACGGTGTTGTTCGCCCTCGAGCGGCTGCTGTTGCGGCGGCCCCCCGCGGGCGAGTACGGCTTGTTGACCGCGATGGGTCCAGGGTTCAGTGCAGAACATACGGTGTTCAGGACGTAGCCCGAGTCAGACCCGTCGCAGAGGCGAGGCTTGCCTCCATCAATACCAACCAATTCGACTTTGCCGTCCAACACAACAGACTTGAAAAATCACCCCCTGCGAAGTAGGGGGTAGCACGTTCCGCTACAGCATTTCCCGAGTTCCTCTCCCACCCTCCCAAAAAACGGTCGGGTGTCCGCTTCACTCGAGAATTGCTGATTTGTTCTACTCGCATAGCTCGCCAGGTTCGTGACGGTGGGGCAGTCACAAACCTGGGAACCGCTGTAGGAACGGCTGGGGGTCGTGCAACGCTTGGTCGTCGTACTCGCGTCGCACGACCCCACCGTCAGCTTCGCTGCCACCTCCCCTACTTCGCAGGGGAGGACAACGCCTCGAGACTCGAGATTTGTGATTCGTCGTGCCACACGCAGGGATAAATTAGTTGGAGTGTATGGGCTCGCCTTTTGCGTGGCTTCGCAAACGGCTGTCTGGGCGCACCGACGCCGATTGCGCAGCATCACTGCCCCCGATGATCCTCGAGACCACCCACAACTCGGGTGTTCACGGTTGCGACGGACCCGTGAACGTGGCTGCCCTCACGCCACGTTGCTCGAGGCGGCAGTGGGGCGCGCTGGAATCTCGTATGCGCGCGCGGGGGTCTCGAGCGTCGGGTTCGCCGGGGCGACCTCGGGGACGACGCGCACCTCCAAGGGCTTCAAGCCATTGGCGCGGATGAATGACGGTTCGCCCAGCACGGCGGCCAAAAAATCGCGGGTGCTGGGGAAGTCCAAGCTCTCCAAGTCAAACTCTTCCAAACCCTGAAAATCGCGCACGCAGTACTCGAGTTCAATGCCCGCTTCGATCTCTTCTTGCGGCGTTTCCAAGCGGCGCGTGACGCGCACGACGAAGCGACCGGGCGGCACGGCGACGCGGCGAGGGCGTTTGAACAAGCCGAACGTGCCGACTTGTCGCACTTCGAAGTGCGTGCGCAGCTCACCGCCGATGATGATTTCGTCCAAGGTATCGTCCAGCACGTCCTCGAAGCCATCGTCCACGGAGACCATCCAGTCGAAGAGGACTTCGTGCTGGAACTCCAGCATCGTGCGCAACGCCGCGCCTGTGCCCAACGCGGGCACGTCCGCACCGACCAAGCCCAGGTAATCCCCGAGGGCTTTGCGGAACTCGCGTTGCCGGAGCGATGCTTGCGCCTTCACAACCGTCCATGTTGCCCGCCGACCGTGAGAGTCTCTTTTTTCACATCTCACGCAGGTTTCACGGTTGCCACAGCATGGGCGTGCGCGCCTCGAGGGCTTCCGCGTGGCGCACCCCGACGAACGCACCCCAATACGCCAGCCTCGCGCGCCGCCGCTCCAAAACGAGCGGTCCGACGGTTTCCGAGACCTGCGCGCCCGTGAATTGACTGCTGTGCGCCAGGATCGCCTGTTCCCAGTCGTCCATGACCGCACCCACATCCACGAGCACGTTCGCGGCGATGTCGGCGTTGCCCTGGTAATAGAGGACTCGAGGAACCTTGTGCGGCGTGCCGTGAAGGGGTGCCCGCTCGAGTCCCGCGAAGTGCACGGCACTGGTTGCCACCGCGCTCGCACCGACGTGGTCGGGGTGGCGGTCGCTGGGGTGCGGCACGAGCAGCACACGCGGGCGCAGGTCGCGCAGCACGCCTGCCAGCTTGAGGCGATGCCCGTGCGTGTCTGTGACCTGCCCATCCGCCCAGCGCAGGTTGCCGCGGTACGCCAAGCCCAGAATCCTGGCTGCCTCGAGCGCCTCGGCGTCGCGCAACTCGGGCGTGCCTAGGGTGCCCAACTCGCCGCGCGTCAACTCGAGCACCCCGGTGCGCTTGCCAGATTTCGCGGCGACCAAGAGCGTGCCGCCGCAGCCGATTTCCGCGTCGTCCGGGTGCGGCGCAATCGCCAGCAGCTCGAGCGGATCGTCGCCCTCGCCCCAAGTCCGGTGCTTCACAGCCGTTGCGTGTCGGACGACGTGACCGGCGCGGGCGTCTCCGGTGCTTTGTTGAGGCGCTGGTCAAACTGGCGCTCTTTGCCCCAGCGGATGCGGTCCAAGTTGTCGCGGTGCATGAAGATAATCATGCTGAACAGCAGCCCCAGCATCATCACGAACCACCACTCGCGCTTCATGGCGATTGCCAGGATGATGCTCACAAAAGCAGTGACCATGCTGCCCGCACTGGTGAACCGGGTAATCAGCACCGTCGCAATGAAAATCGGAACCAATGCAATGCCCAACCCCACGTCCAAGAGCAGCACGGTGCCGAGGCTCGTGGCCACACCTTTGCCGCCGCGAAAACCCAGGAACACGCTGTAGTTGTGTCCCAGGACGGCGCAAAAACCGACGATGGCGACTTCCCAACCGGGCATCCCGAACGCCCTGGCAATCAAAACCGCAATGCCGCCCTTCATGATGTCGGCGAGCGCCACCACCAAGGCTGGTCCCCAACCCGCCGCGCGCAGGACGTTGCTGGCCCCGATGTTCCCGCTGCCCACTTTTTGAATGTCAATGTTGTAGGTGCGCGCGACGAGCACCCCGACGGGAACAGCCCCGAACAGGTACGCCAGCACCGCCACCCAGAGGATGTTGAAGTTCACGGTCTTGGATCATACGCGCTTCCACGTGAATTGCGCGTGGAGATGCACCGGTTGAACACGGTTCAAAGCGCCCCCTGAGCCGTAGAATTGCTCTGTGCTCGAGGACGTGCGCGCAGAATTGCTCGAGATGGTGCGGGTGGATCAAGACTTGCGATTTCGCTTTATGGCGGAGCCTCAAAACCCCGAGTTGCGCCGCGAAATTCTCGAGACAGACGCACGCCACACCGCACGGCTCGAGGCGATGGTCGAGGAACACGGTTGGCCGGGCATCTCGAGCGTTGGGCAAGATGGCGCGTTCGCGTCTTGGATGCTCGCACAGCATGCCGATCAGCGCCCGGAGTTTCAAGCGCGTTGCCTCGGGTTGATGGGCGCTGCTGTGGACATGGGCGAAGCGGAATCAAAACTGCTGGCGTACCTGCACGACCGCGTGTGCATGCACCAAAAACGCCCACAGCGTTACGGCACGCAAATTCGCCCCGATGCCCTCGAGCCGTTTGAACTCGAGGACCCAGCGCGCGTGGACGAGCGCCGCAAAGCCGTGGGGCTCGAGCCGCTGGCGGCGTACTTGGAAACGGTGCGCCGACGGTGAAGCACCTCTACGTCCACGTGCCGTTCTGCCCGACGATCTGCCCGTACTGCGATTTCCACGTCGTGGAGCGGCGCGGGACGCTCGTGCAGTCGTATCTAGACGAACTCGAGCGCGATGCGGCGAAGCTCGCCCTGGAGCACCCGACCAGCGGGCTCGAGACCGTGTACATCGGCGGGGGCACGCCGTCGTTCCTGCGCGACGCTGAAATTCAGCACTTGGTGCAAACGATTCGTCGCCACTTTGGTTGGGCGCGCACCGAGGCGACGCTCGAGGTCAACCCTGGCACGCTCAGCGCAGAGAGGGCGGCGCACTGGCGCGCGCTCGGGTTCACGCGCGCCTCGGTCGGTGTGCAGAGCACGCAGGACAGTGTGCTCAAGTTCTTGGGGCGCACGCACGATGCAGCGCAGGGCTTGCGCGCCCTCGAGACCCTGCTCACGGCGGGCTTCGAGGTCAGCGCCGACCTCATCACCGCCGTGCCCGGTCAAGACCTCGAGCGAGACTTGGCAACCATCGCCACCAGCGGCGTCAACCATGTCTCGTGTTACACGCTGACGATTGAACCGGGCACACCGTTTCACCGTCAGGGCGTGCAGGTCAACGAGGACGACGAAGCCCGCGCCCTCGAGCGCGCCGAAATCGTCCTAGAATCCCACGGCTTGGTGCGCTACGAGGTCTCCAACCACGCCCGCCCAGGGTTTGAAAGCCAGCACAACACGGCGTACTGGCAAAACCAATTCTTCTACGGACTCGGCGCGGGTGCAGCCGGGCATTACCCGGTTGCCAGCCTCGAGCCTGACCCAAGCGCCGTGATCGCCGTGCGCCGCACGAACCCGCACTTGCACCAATGGCTGCGCGGCGAACGCGGCGAGGTGGAGCCAGTCACCCGCGAGGACTTCATCACCGACGCGTTGTTCAACGGCTTGCGGCTGCGGCGGGGGATTGACGTGACAGACCTTTCACACCGCGCGGGGTTGGATGCCTGCGCGCACTTCGCCCCCGCCTTCGCGCGCTGCACGGACCTGGGCTGGCTCGAGTGGGACGGCGACACCGTGCGCGCCACGCGTGCGGGCACGTGGGTCTTGAACCGCGTCGTCGCGGCGTTCATGAACGGCTGAGCGACCGCTGCCCGGTTTCCCTCGAGCCAGCCGCGTGCGGCGAAACCAGGCGTTGGCGCGACTGGACGCGCTAGCATCACGTGTGCCCCGAGCCCTCGAGCCCCTGCGCGTCGCACCCTGGCTGCTCGCGTTGCTGCTGGCTTGCGCGCCGGTTTCAGAACCGCTGCCCGGTTCACCCGCCCCGTCTACCGCGTGCACTGGCGTCCCAGTGACGCCCGCCAGCGACCTCGCGGTGCTCGCGCGGGGGAACCCCGAAGGGACGACGTTCTGCTTGGCGGCTGGGCTGTACCGTGGGCTCAGCGTGCGCCCCAAAGCCGGGCAGCGGTTCATTGGCGTGCCCGGTCAAACCGTGCTGAGCGGCGCGGTGCTGCTGAAAACCCCACGGCTCGAGGCTGGGTTGTGGGTGTTCCAAGACCGCCCGGAGCGCGGGCAACCCGTCGGGGAGTGCCAAACCGCGCGCCCAATGTGCCAGTACCCGGAAGACCTGTTCGTGGACGACGCGCGTTTGGAACGCGTTGCCGCCCGCGCCCAGGTGAAGGCAGGCACGTGGTTCTTCGACCTGACCACTGGCGCGGTGGTGCTGGCGGACGACCCGCGCGGGCGGCGCGTGGAACGCTCACACACCCGCGTCGCCTTCGCTGTGCCGCCTGTGCGCGACGCAGGCGGCAACGCTGTTCCTGACTCGAGTGTCACCGGCGTCGTGCTCGAGGGGCTCACCATTGAGAAGTACGCCATCCCCGGTCATTTCGCCGCCGTTGGCGACCAGTACCCCGCGCCAGGGTGGACCGTGCGCCATTGCGAGGTGCGCTTCAACCACGGCGGCGGCGTCGCCATCAACGGTGGCACCGTGGAAGACAGCTTCGTGCACCACAACGGGCAGCAGGGCGTGTCCGGGACGGGCGTGGCCAGCCTCGTGCAGCGCAACGAAATCGCTTGGAACAACACCGCTGGCTTCGACGCGGGCTGGGAAGCGGGCGGCGGCAAGTTCGCCAACAGCACCCGGCTCGTCTACCGCGACAATTTCACGCACGACAACGCCGGACCAGGCTACTGGACGGACATCAACAACACGGGCGCGCTCGTGGAGAACAACCGCATTGAAAACAACGACGGTCCGGGCATCATGCACGAGATCAGTTACGACGCCGTGATCCGCGGCAACCGCCTCAACAACAACGGCAAGCGCGGCGATTACGTCTACAGCGCAGAAATTCTGGTCTCGAGTTCGCGCAACGTGTTGATCGAAGGCAACACCGTGGAGGTCGGCGCGACCTCAGGGTCTGCGGATGCGTTGCCACTGACCCGCATGGGCATCGTCGTTTTCCAAGGCGACCGGCGCGGCGGCAACTGCGACGCGCTGCCCTGCGCCTCGAGCGGCAACACCGTGCGCGACAACGCGGTCACGTACACCGCGAAGCTCCAGTACCTCGGGGGTGGCGCGGGTCTGAGCGCGTCGGGCGAGTTCTCGAGCGGGGCATCAGCGCTCCTCACGGGCAACCATTTCGAGCGCAACCGCTACCGTGCACCCGATTGCACAGCCGCGCGCTGGGCGTGGGTCATCTCCGGTGCAGGCGCGGGAACGGCGGGTCGCGGATCGCTCACAGAGGCGCAAGCGCGCGGGCTCGAGACAGGCAGCACCTGCACGCCCTAAGCCATTGGGCAGTGGCGGGATGGCCGGTCTCGAGGCAGACTGGATGGTGATGACTGCGTTCACGGTGCGCCGCGCCGCTTCTGGCGATTGGAGCGACTTCTACGCGTTCCAGTCCCCTCTAGACAAACCCCTGGATTCCATCGAAGCCGCCCAGAACCGCTTCCATCGCAAAATCAATTCGCCGCTCCACGGCATGTTCGTCGCGGAACTTGACGGACGCGTCGTTGGCATTGCGATGGTCCACGAGTGGGACGAGTATCTGGTCAGCGGACGCAAGCAGATGCGTTTCTCCACGCTCGAGGTGCTGCCCGAACTGCGCCGCCTGGGAATTGGACGTGCGCTGTTTCAAGCCGTCGAGGGTTGGGCAGTGGACAATGGCGCGACGTGGCTCGAGTGGTACGGCAGCCAGAACGCATTGCCCTTTTACGAACGTCTCGGGCACAGCGGCCAGGCGCATTCACACCCGAACCACCCGTACTTTGAGATTGAATTCAAGCGCTGACCAATTCTCGAGGTTTGGGTGATCGGTGTTGTGTAGGGGTGCAGCATGCTGCACCCCTACGCCTGCTTTCGGCACACAACGGCTGCTCGAGCAGACCACCCCAAGCCCACGATTGCGCGCGTCGCGCTAGCATCCCTGCATGCGCACGATCACGCCCGAACCCCTGACCCTCGAGACCTTTGCGCCGTTCGGCAGCTTCGCGCCGCTGATTGATCCGCGAGCCCCGCACCTCGGCGCGCCACCGATCCAGTTCTTCCGCGACCTGCTGCCCTTGGACCTGCTCGGTGGAAGTCCCGTGTTCAGCGTGTGCCGCGTGGAGCGCCGCGCAGGGGTGGTTGACGTGCTCGAGTACCATTCCAAAACAGGGGAGGGCATCATCCCCTTGGACGCCGACGTAATCGTGCAGGTCGCCCCCGCGACGCAGCCGAACGACCCTGTGCCGATGGATCAATTGCGCGCGTTCACCGTGCCAAAGGGAACCATGCTCTGCATTCGCCCCGGCGTGTGGCACCACGCGCCGTTCATCGTGGGTGGCGCAGGTGCAGCGAACATTGTCATTGTCCTGCCCGAACGCACGTACGCCAACGACTGCGTGGTCGTGCCCATCGGTGAAGGCGACCGCGTGCAAATTGCAGGTTTGTAACTTCTCGAGCACCCAACCTCGAGACCGCGCTGCCGCCGCACCGGTTTTTCGCAACGTCAATTCGGGAGCACAGAAACAAAAGCGGTGTCCTCCAGTACGCTGTCGTTGCGACACAACCAAGGCCAGGAGGAGGCGGCGTATGGCCATCAAAGAAGCCTGCGCTCGCTCGGGGACGCGATGAACCCCTTTTTGCTGACCCCGAACGGAGGTTTTGTAGGGGTTGTCACGGCTAACCCTGTGCGCCAACGGCTCGAGGATCGGATTGCAAGCGCATCCCTCGAGACACCAAAAGCCCGAGCCCCAACGGAACTCGAGCGCGAATCCTTGAGGTTCGCGCTCGAGCACAGCGTTTTTCGTTTTACCGATTTCCTGGCGGCGGCACGCTGACGACCGTGAACGGCAACACGGCTGGCGGGTTGCTGCGCTTGTCCAACTGCCCGTTGACGACGAACAAGCGCCCGTTGTGCAGCGCCGCCGTCGTCGGGAACCTGAACTCCGGGTCCACCAGGCTCGAGGTCACGCGTCCACTGGTCAGCGCCGCGTTCATGTCCACCCGATCCACGCGCCCGTCGGCGTTGCGCACGACGTACAGCGTGCGTCCGCTGAGCACCAAGCCGTCGCCGTTGCGCACCCTCGAGCCGCCGAGGTTGACCTCGCGCACCCCGCGCGTGGCGGTGTCCACGCGGTACAGCTTGCCAGTGTTGCTCTGCACGGTGACGAGCGTGCGCCCATCGCTGCTGGCGACGATGCCGTTGAGGTTGATGCCGTCACCGTACCGAATCGCCGTGCCTTCCAAGCGCAGCCACGGCTCGAGCGCACCGACCTGTTGCCCCACCACCCTCGAGCGGTAGAGCACCGGGCGGTTGGAATCGGTGACGTACACGTTGTTGCCCGCCACCGCGAGGTCGTTGACGAATGGTTGCAAGCCCAAGGGCAACGGCGGAGCCTCGAGGCTGTTCAGCACCGCGCCGTTGTCGGCGTTCAGCACACTGACCCGTCCGGTCGCACCGCCCGCCACCCACAAGCGCCGCGCGGTGTCCAAACGCATGCCCAGCGCCGACGTGCGCCCCGGCGAGCCGCCGATGGCGAACGGTTCGGCTTTGCCGGTGACGAGGCTGACCTGCCAGATGTCGCCGCCGTTCGAGGCTCCGGTCAGGAACACGCCGCGCCGCGCGTCCACCGCGATGCCCTCGGGGAAGGCGTCGGGCGCAGGCAGTTTGTAAAAGGTCGTGACGGCGGTGTTGCTGTAGCGCAATTCTGCACACAAGATGCGTCCGCCGGAGTTGCCCGCCGGGTCCGTTTCGTAATCGTCGCGCCCCGCGTGAATGACGATGGCGCGGTCCGCAATCGCGGTCATGCTGCCCGCGACGGTCATTTTGCTGGTGGCGAACGACATGCGCCCCACACCGTCCGCGCCGACCTCGAGGTTCGGCAGCACACCCGCGTGCCGCAGCTTCGGATCGTCCGTCGGTGCGCCGTGGTTGCGCGTCACATACGGGTCAAAGTGCCCAGCGGTCGCGCCGAAGGGGATGACCTCGCCCGTGCCGGGGTCGGCGGCGGTGGCGCAATTGCCGTTCGTGTGCACGTGCGCGCCGTGCGCGCCCGGCGTCAACCCGCGCACCTCGAGCGTGACCAGAATGCCGTCGCCGGTCGTCGTGACCACAGCGGTTCCCATGGTTTTGCCGCTCGTGTCTCTGAACGTGCCGCGCAGTTCGGGCAGGGTCAACGCCGCGCGAACCTGCGTATAAACGAAGCCGCCCGCGCACAGCGCGCCGAGTGCGAGCAGTGCACCCTTGGCGCGTTTCTTGATCGGCGTCGTCACCGGCTTGGGTCGCGGCGTTGGTGCCCTCGTGTCTTTCATCGTGTCCTTCATGCTCATCGCCTCGCCGTCACGCGGTAAATGATGCCGCCCTGGTCTTCGGAGATCAGCAGCGAGCCGTCCGTCCACACAGCGACGCCCGCGACGCGTCCGAACTGCGCGGGTCGCGCGGCTTCGGCTTGTTCGGCGGGCGTGGAAGCTTGTGCGCCGACGTTCGGACTCGAGGGGACAGGCGCGGGTGTGGTGGCTGTTGTCGGGCTCGAGGCAGGTGTGCTGGAAACTGCTGTGCTCGAGGGTGCAGTGCTCGAGGCTGCGCCGGTGGTGGCCGCGTTTTCCGCGCGCAACGCAGCGGCTTCGCCTGCGGGAATCAACCAACCCGTGACGAACGGTTCAAACCCCGTCGGTTGCCCACGGAGGTCGAAGCGCACGCGCAGAACTTCATACCCGCTCGGGGCGGAGCGGTTCCACGATCCGCGCATCGCCACGAAGCCGTCGTTGCGGTACTCGCTCGGGAAGCTGTTTTGGGTTCCAGGGTTGCCACGGTAAAACACGAAGCCAATCGCGGCGGCGTGCGCGGTGTACATCATCGCGGGCGCTTCGGTGGTCGGGCAGAACGCCAGTTTTGAATTGCCGGGTGGAACCGCCGTGGAGTACGGATCGGGCGCGCGGTTGCCGTAACAAAACGGCCAGCCGTAATGCGCGTTTTGCTTGATCTGGTTGAGTTCCTCCGGGGGTTGCTCGTCGCCGCGCCAATCCGAGCCTTGGTCAAAACCCCAGAGTTGCCGCGTGACTGGGCTCCACCCAAAGCCAATCGTGTGGCGCAACCCGCGCGCGTAGACGTTGCGCCCCGTGCCATCCGGCATCGCGCGCACGATGGTCGCATTCTCCGGGTTGGATTCCGGGCAGTTGTTGCAGGTACTGCCCACGCTTAAATACATCATGCCGTCGGGTCCGAACGCCACCGTGCGCGCCGTGTGCTGACCGCTGTCGGGCAGGTCGCTGATGATCGCTCGAGGTTTCTCCAACGTCCCGTCCGGGCGAATCTTGGCGGTGTACACGAAGCGGTCGGCGTAAATGTAGAGCAGCCCATTGCGCGTCGCCAAGCCGTGCGCGTACTTCAAATTCTGCGCGACCGTCGTGCGCCCGTCCGCCACGCCGTCCTTGTTCTTGTCGCGCAGGAGCAGCACATCGCCCTGTGCCCGTCGGGAGACATAGAGGTCGCCGTTCGGCATGACCTGCATCATGCGAACGTTGCCCAAGCCCCGCGCGAAGACCTTGATCTCGAAGCCTGCGGGCACCTTCAAACGCCGCAGGTACCCGTCCTTGAATGGCAACGGCGTCGGCTCCAAAAGCGTGCCCGTGACCGTCGCCGGTCCCTGTCCTGGCGGTAAGCTCTGCGCCAAGCCCAGCGTCGCCACCATCGCCGCGCCGCCCAACAACCCCAATACAGCCCATGACTTCATGCAACCCCCTGGTGAAACCTCGAGATGTGGTGCTCGAGTGCTCCAGCACGCTAGGGGCGGGTCAGGCGATGGGTTTGAACGCGGACTGAGTGAAACCTGATGGCTGGATCTACGGCGTCTCGAACAAGGCGTTCAGGTGCGTCCAGAGCGGCGCGGCTCGAGAATCGTTCGGGTCATGCAACGCCTCTTTGAACACGGCGTGCTCGCGGCGGTACGTCTCGAGTTTGCGCACGTTCTCCGCCTCGAGGCTCGCTTCCACGTTGGCGATGCGGTCGGCGAGTTTCAACACGACCGCCAGGGGTTGCGCGCGAATCTTTGGGTACGTGCGCGCCTTTTTCTCGCTTCGGGTCTCGCCGGGTTCGTCGGTCACGGCGCGCACCAATCCGAGCGCCAACGAATTGACCGCCGCGATGCGTGAAGGCTCGAGCGTCGTGTCTTCCAGCGTGTCGTGCAGCCACGCCGCGCACAGCAGCGCCTCGCCCTCAGGGGTGTTCGCGTTCACCCCAAACCGCTCGAGCACCGCCACGACCGCCTCGAGATGTGCCTTGTAAGGCAGTGCGCCGTAGCGTTGATCGCCGTGCGCCTCGCGCGCCAAGGCGCGGGCTTGCTCGAGGGTCTGGTTCACGAACGAATCATTGCACGGCGCGGAGTTTCCATCGAGCGTCGGGTTTCTCGAGCACAGCGTCTCTCGAGCACAGCGTCTATCGGGCACAGCGTCTCTCGGGCAAGGTGCGGGCGCAAACATGACGCAGTTTCAAGCCGACCTGCAACCACAAAAAACCGGACGCCAAGTTGCGGCGTCCGGTCGTCCCCTCGATTCTCAACCGTCAGTCGCGGCGTCCGCCACGAAAACCCCCGCCGCCGCCGCCGCGACCGCCACGGTCGCCGCCTTCGCGCGGGGCTCGAGGTTGACGCGGGGCGATCTTGCCTTCCAACTCTGGGCGGATCAGGTCAATCTTGCCTTGCGGCGTGATGCTGGCGACCTTGACGCGCAGCTTGTCGCCGACGTTCAACGCGTCTTCCACGCGTTGAATGCGCTGCTCCGAAATTTGGGAGATGTGCAGCATTCCGTCCGTGCCGGGGATGATGTTCACAAACGCGCCGAACTCCATGATCTTGACGACCGTGCCGTCGTATTCCGCACCGACCTTGGCTTCCTCGGTGCTGCCCTCGATGCGCTTCAACACGGCGTTCGCGGCGTTGCTGTCCGCGCTGTAAATCCGCACGGTGCCATCTTGTTCGATGGTGATTTCCGCACCCATCGCCTCGAGTTCACGGATGTTCTTGCCGCCAGGTCCGATGATCCCGCCGATCTTGTCCGGTGGAATCTTCGTGGTCAGGATGCGCGGCGCGTACTGGCTCATTTCTGTGCGTGGCGCGTGAATCGCGGCGTCCATCTTCTCCAAAATGTGCATTCTGGCTTGTCTGGCTTGCTCGAGGGCTTCGCGCATCAGTTGCGGCGTGATGCCCTTGATCTTGATGTCCATTTGCAGCGCGGTGATGCCCGTTGCCGTGCCGCAGACCTTGAAGTCCATGTCCCCAAGCGCGTCTTCCATGCCGAGGATGTCGGTCAGCACCGCGTAACGCTCGCCCTCTTTGACCAAGCCCATCGCCACGCCCGCGACCGGAGCCTTGATCGGCACGCCCGCGTCCATCAGCGCCAAGGTGCCCGCGCAGGTCGTCGCCATGCTGCTCGAGCCGTTGCTCTCCAAAACGTCGCCAACCACGCGAATCACGTAGGGGAACTTGTCGTACTCTGGCAGCACCGCCTCGAGCGCGCGGCGCGCTAAGACGCCGTGCCCGATCTCGCGCCTCGATTGACCGCCCAAGCGCTTGACTTCGCCCGTGCTGTACGGCGGGAAGTTGTAGTGCAACAAAAACTTGGCGTTGTCCTCGAGTCCCAAGTCATCAATGATCTGCTCGTCGCGCCCCGTGCCGAGGGTCGCCGTGCCCAACACCTGCGTCTCGCCTCGAGTGAACAAGGCGCTGCCGTGCGCCCTGGGGATCACGCCGGTTTCAATCTGAATGGGTCGCACCGTTTGCGGATTGCGTCCATCCGCGCGGATGTTGTCTTCCACGACCATGCGGCGAAGCTCGAGTTGCTGGGCTTTGTCGAAGCTGTTCTTCAGCGCCGTGACCCGAGCCGCGTGCATCTCGAGGTCATCTGGGTCCGTGCTCTCTGGCTTCGGCGCGAGTTCGGCGATGATGCCGTCGCGCAGGGCTTTGATCGCCGCACTCTTGTTTTTCTTGCCCGGCGTCAAAATCGCGCTCTTGAGGTCGCGTTCGCCTGCCATGCGGCGCATCGTCTCGAGATCACTGGCTTTTTGGGTCTCCTTCGCCTCGTCCACAGCGGGTTGCCATTGCATCTTCTCGTGCCCGCACTCGGCTTGGATCTGCGCCATCAACTCCAAGAGTGGCTGCATCTCTTTGTGGGCAAATTCAATCGCGCCGACCATCAGGTCTTCCGCCAACTCCTGCGCGCCCGCTTCGACCATCAGCACGGCGTCCTTCGTGCCCGCGACGACCAACTCCATCGTGCTGGTCTCGAGTTGCTGCAAGGTCGGGTTCAGCACGTACTGCCCGTCCACGTACCCGACGCGCACGGTGGCGCAGGGACCATCCCAGGGAATGTCGCTGATGCTGAGCGCCACCGAAGCGCCTATCGGTCCCAGGATGTCGGGTGTGTTCTGCTGGTCTGCGCTCATCACGGTCAGGATCACTTGTGTCTCGAAGCGGTAGCCCTTCGGGAACAGCGGGCGAATCTGGCGATCCGTGATGCGGGCGCTGAGAATCGCTTTTTCACCGGGGCGGCTCTCGCGGCGCATGAACGAACCCGGAATCTTGCCGATGGCGTAGTGCCGCTCCTCAAATTCCACTGTCAGCGGCAGAAAATCCAGGGTGCTCGGTCGGTCGGAGCCTTGCGCGGTCGCCAGCAGCATCGTCTCGCCGTAACGAATCACCGCGCTGCCGCTCACCAGTTTGGCCATCTTGCCGACTTCGATGCTCAGTTCACGACCGCCCAGCGTCGTCTTGTACGTCTTTGCTTCCATTCGTCCTTCGTTTCCCGGTCACGCTTGACCGCTGTTCAGATTTTCTTACGCAGGCATTCTCGCACGAATCGCGTGTGACGTTTGCGCTCGGGGTGCGGTTCCTCGAGCAACGCGTCTCGAGCCTGGCGCGTACAGCATTTCCCGAGTTCCTCTCCCACCCTCCCCAAACGCGGTCGGGTGTCCGCTTCACTCGAGAACCGCTGATTTGTCCTACTCGCATCGCTCGCCAGGTTTGTGACGATGGGGCAGTCACAAACCTGGGAACCGCTGTAAACAGTCGTTCGAGACTTCACGCAACGACGACCCAGAACGTGTACTCTGTCACGAGCGTAATTCATCCCTCAATTTTATGACCCGCCCAACGCCTGCCGTCCAACCCAATCCGCTCGAGTGGCTGCACGGCTGGGACCACACGCCCGGCATCGTCGGCGTGCACGCGCTGGACAACGGCATCGCGCAAATCTGGCGGCGTTTGAACGGCACCCTGACCCTCGAGACCGCGCGCTTCACGCCGTGGCTCTACGCGCACAGCCCGGACGACCTGCCCGCCGGGATCACCGCCCAACGGCTCGAGGGGAACGGCTTTTACCGCTTCTGCCTCAGCGCCCAGAACTGGAACGCGCTCAAAACCGCTGTGCTCGAGCGTGCCCGCCGCGCGGGACGCAGTGTGGAGCGGCTGAACGACCTGCCGGAAGTGTACGCCCTCGGGCTGACCGAGCAGTACCTCGTCAGCAGCGGACGCGCGTACTTTCACGACCTCGAGTACCGCGACCTGCACCGATTGCAGTTTGATTTGGAAACGACTGGATTCCGCGCCAGCGAAGGCAAGATCTTCATGATCGCCGTGCGCGACTCGAGGGGCTTTGAAACCGTGCTCGAGGGTGACGAGGCAACCATGCTGCGCGATCTCGTGCAGATCGTCCAAGAGCGCGACCCCGACGTGCTCGAGAACCACAACCTGATGGGCTTCGACCTGCCGTTCGTGGACGCCAGAGCCCAGGCTTTGGGTGTTCGGATGACGCTGGGACGCGTCGGGTACGCGCTGCGCAAGGACGGCAGAGGGTACTGTGCGCCGGGGCGAGAATTGATTGACACCTTGGACGCCGTGTGGCGGCACGATTTCGTGACCAGGGAGTTGCCCAGCCACGGTTTAAAAGCCGTCGCCAAACACTTTGGCTTTGCTGCGCCCAACCGCGTGTATATCGGCGGTGCGGACATCGCCCGGACCTATGCCACTGACCCCCAGCGCGTGCGCGCGTATGCCTTGGAGGACGTGCGCGAAGTGGACCAACTCTCGCAGCGTTTGCTCCCCGCCGCGTTCGCCCTGACCAAACTCGCCCCGCGCAAATTTGAACGCGTCTCGAGCGCTGGGACCGCCACCGGCATTTTGGAGCCGCTGCTCGTGCGCGCGTACCACCGCGCGGGGCATGCCCTGCCCAGGAGCGAGCACGCGCACCTGCCGCACCCGCACGAGGGCGGCGCGGTCAAGCTCTACCGCCGAGGCGTCGCCCGCAACGCCGTCAAAGCCGACATCGCGTCCTTGTACCCGAGCATCATGCGCGCGTACCGCATTGGACCGCGCTGCGACACGCTGGGCGTGCTCGTCAACCTCGTGGATGTGATGACCCAAACCCGCTTGGAGCACAAGCGGGTCGCCAAAACGGTCTCGAGGGATGACCCGCGTTTCAACCACGCCGACGCCATGCAAGCCGCGTTGAAGCTCATCATCAACAGCGCCTACGGCTATTTGGCAGCCGGTGACATGGCGCTGTTCGCGGACCGCGAAGCCGCCGACCGCATCACCGCCACGGGACGCGCGATTCTCGAGACAGTCACCAGCGAACTCGAGGCTCGAGGGGTGACACTGCTGGAAGCCGACACCGACGGCGTGTTCTTCGCGTTGTCCGATGGCGTAAACGAAGGAAAAGCTCGAGGCTTGGTGCAAGCGGTCAGCGACCTCTTGCCCGACAGCATCAATTTGGAATTCGACGCGCAGTACCAAACCATGCTCTCGCACGACTTGAAGAACTATGCGCTGCTGCACACCGACGGCAAATTGACCCTGCGCGGCGTGGCGTTCCGCAGCGTGCGCTTCGAGCCGTTCGGAGCAAGATTCCTCGAGCGAGCCCTGCGTGCGATCCTGGAAAATGACCTGCCGCGCGTGCGCGCCTGCTACCTCGAGACCATCGGTGACTTGCGCAGCCGCCGTTTGACTGCTCGAGACATTGCCGTGCTCGCCAAGCTCAAAAAGCCGCACGCCAAGTACCTGGAATCTCGAGCCAATTTGAAAGAAGCCGCTTACGAAGCCGCGCTGCAAAGCGGCAAAGTCTGGCTGCCCGGTGAACGCATCCGCTGGTACCGCGTGGAGGGCGGCGGGTTGCGGGCGCTGAACGCTGACCCAGACGCGGGCGATGCCGCGCTGGAAGGGGCGACGGATTACGACGCCGCGCATTACATCGCCCTGTTTGAACGCACTTTTGTGAATCGCCTCGAGCATGCGTTCACGCCCGAAGTCTTTCAGCAAGTCTTCCGCTCGAGCGCGCAGGAAGGGTTGTTTGATGCGCCACTCGAGAGGCTGAGCGTGAAGTGGGTGTAACAGGTTTCGTCAGCCATCGCTACGCAAAGCGCCACCCGATGCCCGTGTGGTCAGCGATTGTGGATGCGAGCCTGTACGCATCACCCCGCAACCCGGTTTCTTCGAGGACAACCCCGATTCCTCTTTGGTTCAGTTCGACAATGACCTGAAACTGCTCGTAAGAAGCTGAGACTGGCGGTTGAAAAATAAGCCGCAGCAAGGCAACAAGCAACCACAGCCACGCCCAAGGCGTTGCCGTCGCCCAAGCGAGAAACCAACTGACGGCAGCAAATCCGATCAATGTGAAAAAAATTTCGCCGTAGTTAAGTTCCGTGACGCCTTGCTTGCGCACCAAAATCGCGGTCACTTTCTGGTAGGTGATGCGATTCATACCCTTGCTCAACGCATCTGTTTCAAAAAGCCAACCGAGCACCTCTCGAGGTTTCGGAGCAGTGGGCGCAACCACCACCGGTTGAGGTGGCGGCTCAGGCACGGTGGTCTGGGAGGCAGTCGTCTGGTGTGCGACCCGCAACTCCAAGAGAAAAGCCCGCGCTGACCTCGTGCGTTCGTTGACGTTGACCCGCATGCCCGCCTCGAGCCCAGCACGCATCGTCTTGGTTTTTTCAAACCCGAGCTTTGTGCCCAGCATCAAATCCGTCGCCAGCGGCGGCATCCGACCCTCGAGCGCGTGATACAGCGTGGCTGCCAAACCGAAAACGTCTGTAAACGTGCCAAACGCGGCTTGCGTCGCGTACTGTTCGGGTGCGGCGTAACCGGGTGTGACCAAACGCGTGTGCTTTTTAATCTGTCCTCGAGCAAACGCGCGGGCACTGCCAAAATCAATCAGCACGACGCGCCCGTCGTCCGCCAAAAAGACGTTGTCGGGTTTGATGTCGCGGTGCAACAGCCCTGCCGCGTGCACAACCTCGAGCGCGGCGCAGAGCTGCCGTGCAATCTCGAGCACTCGGCTTTCTGGCAACGCCCCTTGCGCTGCGATTTCTGCACCCAGCGTTTCCCCCTCGAGCGCTTCCATGACGATGTACGCAGTGTCGTTCTCAGTAAACGTCCCGTACACCCGCACGATGTTCGGGTGGTTGAACCGCTGCACGACCCGCGCTTCTTCCAAGAACTTTTCTTTGACCTCTTGAAAGTCCCCGCCTGGCGGCGGCACGACGCTCGAGCCTCGGCGCGTGCTGCCCATGGGGAACAACTCTTTCACCGCCACGCGATGCTCCAAAGCTGTGTCCAACGCCAGATACGTGATCCCAAATCCGCCCTGCCCGAGCACGCGCTCCACGCGGTACTTGCCCGCGATGGGCGTTCCCGCCTCGAGCGTTTGGCTGGTCAACGCCGCGCCGCATGTCGCGCATTGCGTGGCGGACGGTTCGAGTGCGGCGGCACAATACGGGCAGTTGGCGGTCACACGACCCTCGGAAGAAACTTCGCCAAGTGCGCCTCGAGTGATGCGCGGTCGTTTTCGCTGTCCACTTCGACAACGAGGAAGCGTTCTGCTTGCGGCTGGTTGCTTGAGGCGCGCGTCAGCGAAAACTTCCAGGTTTTGACCGACGTTGGAATTGCGTTGGGCTTGAGACCGCTCCCTATGAGCACGATTCCCAAAAAGACCATCACAGGAAACGCTGATGTCGGGAAGATCGCACTCAAAATTCCGCCCAATAGGAGAACTGCACCACCGACCAGGACGATTGTGTCGCCATACGTGTTCGGCGAAATCAATTGAACCTGTATTCCGTTCTCTACGCAGTATCCGTCAAAATCCTGAAAGTAGTAGACACCATACGGTGTGACCAGTCGGTCGCCGTGCACGTCCACATCTGCGACCGTGGCAATGAACTGCGGCGTTGCCGCTGCTAAATTCCGCAACCGTTCTCCAATCACTGGCGCACCCTCGAGCGATTGCCGAAACGCCGTGACCGTCTGCGTGCGCTCCGCGACTTGCACTGCCAAACCCGCCTCGAGCGCGTCCTCGAATCCTCGAGCGTTTTTGGGTTTGGGCAACTGCATGCCGTTCACGCGGTCCACTGCCGACGGCGGCGCAATCCCCTCGAGCGCGAAGTACACGGTCGCCGCCAAGCCGTAGACATCGGTGTACGTGCCGAATTTGGCTTGTGTGGCGTACTGCTCCAAAGGCGCGAAGCCCGGCGTGACCATCCGCGTCAACGCTTTGACTTGCCCTTGCGTGAACGCCCGTGCGCTGCCGAAGTCCAAGAGCACCGCGCGTCCGTCGCTGCTGAGCAGCACATTGTCCGGTTTCACATCGCGGTGCAAGAGCCCTGACGCGTGCACCCGTTCGAGGGCGCTGCACAGTTGCGCGACCAAGTGCAGCACGTCGTCCTCGGGCATGGCCCCAAACTCCGTGATGTACTGCTGCAACGATTGCCCCTCCAGCGCCTCCATGACGATGTACGCCGTGGCGTTGTCTTCAAACGTGCCGTACACGCGCACGATGTTGTTGTGGTCGAATCGTTGCACGACGCGGGCTTCGTCCAGGAAATTCTCTTTGACCTCGAGGAAGTTGCCGTCCGGTGGCGGGATAACGTGGGTGCCTTTGCGCACGCTGCCCGTCGGGAACAGCTCTTTCACCGCAACCCGGTGCTCGAGCGATTCATCCAACGCCAAGTACGTGATTCCAAACCCGCCTTGACCAAGCACGCGTTCCACGCGGTACTTGCTTGCGACGAGCGCGCCGGGCTCGAGGGTCTGACTGGTCAGTGCTGCGCCGCAAGTTGGGCAGGTCGCTGCCACTTCCTCAGGGAGCGGGCTGGCGCAGTACGGGCAGGGAAGCATCGCGGTTCAATCCTACGGGGCGTTACGGTTGACGGTTCCCGTTTTTAACCGCTGGGCTCGAGGTGAACCATGGGGCGTGAACTGACATTCGGTTCACAAAGTGCAGACACGCCCTTGACGGCAGGCGCTTAGAACGCGCGCTGTATTGGCGCTTTTATTCGTTCCCCGCGCCGGGTTTGGAGCACGATGCACTTGCAAGCGCAGCACAGTCAGCCGGTCGTCAACGCGTCCACCAGCAACCGCCCGACCTTCACGGGCGATCTCGAGCGGGGCATCGAAGAAGCAGTTCAGCGATTTGGCACGATGAGCACCGCGTCCAGACTGGAGTTTCACCCGCACGGTGTCAGCTTGTTTTTTGAACGCGGTTTTCTCGTCGGGTGCAATGGCGGCGAACCCTTGGGGCAGATTTTGCTCTCCAGGGGGCACATCAACGAGGTCACGCTGTCCGACGCGTTGCGCCTTCAAGGCAACCGCCCGTTGGGGTTGGTGCTGACCGAAGCGCCGTTCTTCGTGGAGCACGAGACCGTGCGTCGCGCGTTGGAGCGACAGACGCGCAGTGTGCTGGAAAAGTTGCTCGCTGCGCCGCCCAGCCGTTACGCGTTCTTCCGGGGTTCGCCTGCCGCGCCGTTGCATCCGCGCATCCCGGTGGCGCAAGTGCTCGCCCCCATGGGCGTTGGCCAGACCGTGCCAGAACCCGTGCAGGAGTTGCCGTTGCACGACGCTTGGCGCATGGGCACGGTGGTGGGTGACGCGGTGCTGACCCCGGACGAATGGGCGTTGTGCCGCGTGCTCAACGGACGGCGCACCTTGGCGCAGGCCATTGAACGCTTCGCGGGTTTGGAGGACGGTATTCCGCGCGCCCACCGCGCAGCACGCGCGCTGTTGGAGCGCAATTTGTTGGAGCCGAGCGCCGTGGCGGGGCTGCGCACGATCATCGCCGCGCGCAAACGTGAAGTTGGCGCGTCGTACCACCCACCCGCCGGGATGATCGCCAACTTGTTCTTGCGTCAATTGGATGGGGTAAACGACGCGTATCGCGTGGCGATGGCGCTCAAGATTGACCTGGACCGCGCCGCCAGCATCCTCGCCGGGTTATACCGTGACGGCGTGATTGACGTGGTGCGTGGGCAGTTGGAGTTGAACCGGTTGCTCGAGGATTACTGAATCTGAGCAGCCTCGGGATGCGTTGGCTTAGGAGGGCAGGTCGTCCTGCGCGCACGTCGCCCCGCGTACCGCACGTTCCGAGGACGAAGGCGCACACTCGAGCCTCGAGGTGAGTGCTGTGAAAATCGTTCAAATTCATGAATTCGGTGCGCCGGAAGTCTTGAAGCTCGAAGAAGCCACTGTGCCGGTGCTCGAGGCAGGCGAGGTTTTGGTGCGCGTGCACGCGGCGGGCGTGAACCCGGTGGATGCCAAGACGCGGCGCGGGCAGGGCGTGGCTGGGCGCTTGGGCGCGCTCCCCATTGCCGTCGGTTGGGACATCTCCGGCGTGGTCGAAGCCATCGCGTCCGATGTGACGCGCTTTGCCGTGGGCGACGAGGTGTACGGCATGCCGCGTTTTCCGGCTCAGGCGGCTGCGTATGCCCAGTACGTCAGCGCGCCCGCCGTTGACCTCGCGCGCAAACCCCCAAGCGTGTCGCACGTGGAAGCGGCAGCCTTGCCGCTCGCGGCGCTGACGGCGTGGCAGGCTTTCGACGCGGCGAACCTGCAAGCTGGGCAACGCGTGCTCGTGCACGCTGGGGCGGGCGGCGTCGGGCATTTGGCGGTGCAACTCGCCAAAGCGCGCGGTGCACACGTGATCGCCACGGCAGGGGAGAGCAACCTGGATTTCGTGCGTGGACTGGGTGCAATGGAAGTCGTGGATTACCGCGCGCAGCCGTTCGAGGCGGTCGTGCAGGATGTGGACGTGGCACTGAACACCGTCGGACCCGAGGTTCTGGAGCGCACGTGGGGCGTCGTCAAACCTGGCGGTATCGTCGTGTCCATCGTCGGGATGCAATCGCCGCAAATCGGTGAAGCCAGAGGGGTGCGCGGGCAAGCGGTGCTGGTGCATCCCAGCGGCGCGCAACTCGAGGCGATTGGGGCGCTCGCGGAAGCGGGCGACCTGCGCGTCACGGTCAGCCACACGCTGCCGCTCGAGCGCGCGAGCGAAGCGCACACCTTGATCGAAACGGGGCGCACGCGCGGCAAGATCGTCCTCGAGACCGTGTAGAGCACGCGCCTTCGGTCACTTTTGGCGGTCATGGCGTCGTTTGCTTCGAGCTGCACGCGGTGTTCGCGGCAGACACCCAAAAGCGTGTGCTCCTCTACGAAAGACCTGTCTGACACGGAACGGTTTGCAACGCCGATTTCCGCCATCCTGTCCTCTGCACGCTCGAGGAAAATTCATGCTCGAGCCAAACCGGAGGACCCACCATGATCTCGAGACGTGACGCATTCAAACTCCTCGGCGTTGGCGGCGCAGCGGCGCTCGTCGGCAGCACCGGACTCGCGCAAACCCAGACCGGCGCAAACACGATGGCAACCGTGCCCAACGGCTCGGGGTTCAACCGTTTGAAAGTCGGCGAATTCACCGTCGTGGTCTTGAGCGACGGGCAAAGCAACCCCGGACCGCTCTTGCCGAACTGGGGCTTCAATCCAGAACTGCAAGACGAATTCCGCGCGACGCTGATCGCCAACTTCATCAACCCCGACGCGACGCGCAACAACTTTCACCCCGTGCTCGTGGACACCGGGCGCAACAAAGTCCTGATCGACACCGGCAACGGCGTCAACGCCAACGCCCCCACGGGACGCCTGCTGCAACACCTCGCGCTCGCCGGGTACAAACCCGAAGACATTGACACGGTGTTCCTGACGCACCTTCACGGCGACCACATGAACGGGCTCACGAACGCGCAAAGCGCGGCGATCTTCCCGAACGCCCGCGTCGTCATGGGCGAAGCCGAACACACCTTCTGGACGAAACCCGCCACGGGTGCGGTCAACGCCAACGTCACCAAGAACATCGTCTCGCAAGCCGCCAAGCTGACCCTCGTGAAACCCGGCGCGGAAATCGTGCCTGGCTTGACCACGGTGGACTCCGCCGGTCACACACCTGGACACCTCAGCGTGCTCGTTGCCAGCGGCACCCAACAAATGATGGTCTTCGGCGACGCCGCCGGGCATTACCTGCTCAGCCTGCAATACCCGCAAGCCGTGCTGGGTTTCGACAACGACAAGCAAATGGTCGTCGGCACCCGCGCCCGCCTGTTCGAGCGCGTGTCCACGGAGCGCATGCTGGTCACCGCGTACCACTTCCCATTCCCCGCCACGGGCTACATCCGCAAGCGCGCCGCGGGCGGGTACGAGTTCGTTCCAGCCGCGTTGCAGTTCTAAAAGACCGTTCGCTCGAGCGCCGCGTTTTCCTTTAGGAGACGCGGCGCTTTTTTGTCGCGGCTCGAGAAGGGTCTGGTCTCGAGGCTCATGTGCAATCCGGTTTTGTTGGGACGTAAGTGCTGCTGGCGCAGCACTGGGCGAACCGCCGGAAAGCCCCTACGGTTGGTGCGGTGGCGGCACGGTGGTGAGTTGCAGAGCGATGCGCTTTTCGGCGTGGTGGTCGCGCGTTCTCGAGCCCCAGAAGTTGCCTCTCCCTCTGGGGAGAGGCCGCCGCTAAAGCGGCGGGTGAGGGAGGCGTCGCACCCATGTGCGCAAGGCGCAACGCGCCAGCGAGCTGCCCTTGACGTTGACCTTCCTCGAAGCTCGAGCCGCCTTCAGCGTTCATCCCTCGGGTCCGTCCACCGCATCGCGTACACGAGCGCCCCGCGAATGAACAATCCGCGAATGAAGCCAATGCTCGCCTCCACGACTTCTGGGCTGCTGCCGGTGGTGTGCAGCACTTGCCGCAAGACCACCGCCAAGCCCACGAGCGGAATGAACAACCGCAGCACCTCGAGTCCGCGCACGTGCAAGCGTCGGCTCGCCAAAAAGCGGGTCTCGAGTTTGCGTCCCACTTCCGCACCCACAAAGCTCAAACCCAAACACAACGCGACCGTCGCAGGCACGTTGACCTCGGTGGAGCCGCGCCAGAGTTGCACCAACGCAGAGAACACCGCAATGACCACGCTGCCCGCGAGCGAGTTCATCCACACGAAAAACCGCTCGAGGCGGTCATCGGTTTGGGGTGCGTTGGCAGATTCGTCAGACATTTGAGCTTTTAGCCGTTAGCTGTTAGCTCTTAGCTAACGGCTAAAAGCTAACAGCTAACAGCTGCCTTTTCAAAACCAAGTTTCCTGCGTCTCGAGGGTCGTGGTGTCCAAACTGCTCAGCAAGTTCCCCCACACAGCGACTTTGGGCAACTCAAAGCGCGTGAAGTACCGGGCAGCTTGCAGTTTGCCGCTGTAAAAATCGCGTTCACTCTCGAGGGTTGCCGCTTCTTCTGCTTTGGTGGCGGTGATGGCTTGTTTCAGCCACAGCCACGCGACGGTGACGTGCCCGAACAGCTCCAAGTAATGCCAGGAGTTTGCGAGCATCTTTTCGGGGGTCGCGGTCAACAGCGTCTGCGTGGTTTTCGCCGTGACCTTCATCGCCGCCTCGAGCGCGTCGCACAAATCATCCAAGCCCAACCCTCGAGCCGTGCCAATGTCCTCGAGCATCGTCGCCGTAAGCAGTTTCAAGCCCTCGCCGTTCGCGGCGGTGACTTTGCGCCCCAGCAAATCCAAGCTCTGAATGCCGTTCGTGCCTTCGTGGATCGGGTTGATGCGGTTGTCGCGGTAATACTGCTCCACGGGGTACTCGCGCGTGTAGCCGTAGCCGCCCAGGACTTGAATCGCGTGGCTGTTCGCCTCCAATGCGTAATGCGTCGTCCAGGCTTTGACCACGGGCGTCAGCAAATCGAGGATCAACTCGGCTGCTCGAGCTTGCGTTGCATCCGGATTTGTCGCGTGCTCATCCACGAGTTTGGAGGCATACAAGCACAGCATCATCCCGCCCTCCGCGAGCGCTTTTTGCGCCAACAGCATCCGCTTCACGTCGGCGTGTTCGATGATCCGCACTTGCGGCGATGCCGGGTCACGGTTCGTCGGCAAGCGTCCCTGACGGCGTTCCTTGGCATATTCCAAACTGTAGTTGTACCCAGCGCACGCCAGTGCTGCGCCGCCCAAGCCCACGGCGATGCGCGCCTCGTTCATCATTTGAAACATCTGCGCCAAGCCCTGGTGCGGCTGTCCGACCAACTCTGCCACGCAATCGCCGCCCTCGCCAAAGGACAAGAGCGCATTCGTCGTCCCTCGAGCCCCGAGCTTGTGGTTCAAGCCCGCCAGCCGCACGTCGTTGTCCTCGAGCGCCCCGTTCGCCCCGACGCGGCGCTTGGGCACGGCGAACAAGCTGATGCCTTTGACGCCCGGCGGTGCATCGGGCAGCTTCGCCAAGACCATGTGCACGATGTTCTCGCTGATCTCGTGGTCGCCGCCCGAAATCCACATTTTGCTGCCGGTCAGTAAAAATTTGCCGTCATCCCTGGGTTCGGCGCGCGTGAGGATGTCCGTGAGGCTGCTGCCCGCGTGCGGCTCGGACAAGCACATCGTCCCAAACCACCGCCCCGCCAGCATCGGACGCAGGTAGGTCTCGCGCTGCGCGTCCGTGCCGAAACTCGCAATCAAATTCGCCGCGCCGACCGTCAAAAACGCGTAGCTCGAGGTTCCCGGATTTGTGCCCATGAACGCCGCTTGGCACGCGTTCCAGACCACGTGCGGCAGTTGCAAACCATCGAATTCGGCGTCCGCCGTCGCCGCGAAGAAGCCCGCGTCCCGCATCCCCTCGAGCGCATGCTTCACAGCGGGGAGCACGACCGCGCGCCCGTTCTCGAGGTGCGGCTCAACGTTGTCGCTCTCGCGGTAATGCGGCTCGAGTTCATTCTTGGCAAACTCAAACGCCATGTTCAGCACGTCGTCGAAGCTCTCCTTGGAATGCTCCTCGAAGCGCGGTCTCGAGAGCAAATCCTGGGCTTGCAGGACCTCGAAGACCTGGAAGCGAACGTCACGCGGATTGAGCGGCATGGCGCAGATTCTAGCGCGGCGCGGCTGGGGGATTTGCGTGCCCGCCACTGAGTTGAGGTTGCTCGAGCGGGTCGGTGGTTTGACCTTGAGCCTGACGAGGGCTCAAGCTTCCAGGTCTCGAGGGTGCGTGTGCAATCTGATTCTGGCGGGACGTTGGTGCCGCTGACGCGGCACTCGGGCGAGGCGCACCTCGCCCCTACGAAAAACGGTGTGGTGGTCGCGCGGTTTCGGTTTCGAGGATCGAGTTGCCAGCGTTCAGCTGTTGTTTGTGAATACGTCGTATACGTCTGAACGCCCTGTCACGGCGCGTTGCACCGTTGCGCGTCCACACAACGCCCCGACGACGTTGCCCGTGCCGCTGTACGCACCGACCGCCCACACGCTCGGTTGCACCTGCTCGAGCACGGGCAAGCCGTCCTGGGTGTACGCGACGCTCGCTGCCCAGCGGTGCGTGATCGGCGCGTGGACACCGATGCGTTCGCGCATGAAGGTCTCGAGACGGGTTTGTTGCGACGCGCTGGGCGCGTCGTCCACCGTCCATTCGTCCTCGAGTTCCGCATCGCGGAAACCGCCGAGCACCACGCGTCCGTCGGGGAGTTGCTGCCAGTATTCGTAACCCCAACGCGCATAGACGGGTCGCTCGAGGTGAATTTCCCGTGTGGGCGCAGTGCCGATCATCTGCAAGCGCGCGGTGCGAACGCGTCCCTCGAGACTCGGAAACACCCGCTCGAGTTTGCCGTCCACGCAGACGACGACGTGATCGGCGCGCACGGTGAAGCCATCGCCGTGCACCGCGCCGGGTTCCAGATGCGTGACCCTCGAGTGCTCGAACAACTGCGCGCCGCCCTCGAGTGCGCGCCCTGCGAGCAGTCTGCACCGCAGCAATGGATTCATCGCCGCATCTGTCGGAATCAACACGCCCTCACCCTCGAGCCCCGTGTACGGTTCGGCTGCAAAACCGTCCGCTTTCAACGCCTCGAGCATCGCGCGGCAATCCTCGAGTTCCGCCGTGTCACTTGCCACGCGCAAGCTGCCGGTGCGTCGAATCGCTTGCGGCGTCAGCGCTGCGCTGCGCTCGAGTTCTTGCACGGTCAGCGCGTACATCGCCTTTGCCCGCCCGTGCCCGAAGCCCTGCACGGCATCGTGGTAAAAGCGCGCGACGCCCGCCATCAAGAAGCCGCCGTTGCGGCCCGCCGCGCCGCCCGCGACGATGCCCGCGTCCAACCCGACCACGCGTTGCCCCAAATCCAGCCCCTCGAGCACCGCGCTCAAACCGCTGCCGCCCAAACCCACGACGACCACATCCGCGTCCAGCGTCCCCTCGAGCTTCGGCAAGCCCTGCCACGCGTGATCGTCCCACAAGGGGCGGTTGTCGTTCATCGGGCGCATTCAAACACATGAGGCAAGGCTCATTTGGCACCGCGTACACTCGGGGGCGTGACGCGACGGCAACTGCTGCAACGGCTCGGCTTGGGCGTCCTCGGCGCGGGCGTCGGGCTCGGCGGCGTCGTCGCCAAGGACACGCTGGCGTTTGACACCACGCGCCACCGCGTTCCCTTGCGCGGACTTGGGGCTCCGATGCGCGTCGCCCAACTCACCGACTTGCACTACGGCGCGTACGTGTTTGAAGACTGGGTGCGGCGCTGGGTGGATGCCAGCAACGCGCAGCGTCCTGACCTCACGGTCATCACCGGGGACATCGTGGACCACCACATCGGCGTGGGGCAGATGGACGACCTCTGCGCCGAACTCGCGCGGCTCGAGGCTCCGTTGGGCGTGTATGCCGTGCTCGGCAACCACGATTACTGGTATTTCACGCAAGACGAAAGTGTCCACGGCTTGCAGCGCCGCCTCGAGGCGCAAGGCATCCGCGTGCTGATGAACGACGCTGTGCCGATCCGCGACGACCTCACGCTCGCGGGCATTGACGACCTCTGGCGCGGACGCCCCGACCTCGGACGCGCGCTGCGCGAATTTTCCTCGAGCCGCGCATCGTTGCTGCTCTCCCACAACCCGGACATCCTGGCTTACGTCCCCGAACGCGTCGGACTCACCCTGTCCGGTCACACGCACGGCGGACAAGTCCGCATTCCTGGCTTGCCCACGATCTACAACGTCTCCAATTACGGCGAGCGCTTCCAACGCGGTTGGGTCACAGGCATGAGCAACGCTCGAGGATACGTGTCAAAGGGCTTGGGCGTCGGTGGCTTGCCCGTGCGGATGTTTTGCAGCGCGGAACTCGCGGTCTTCGACCTCGAGCCTGCCTAAAACCCATCCCCCTCCCTGAGGGGGACCGCTTTTTGCGGGCAGCAAAAAGCAGGGGGAGTGCACCGCGCAGTCTCGACTGACCGGTGCACTCCCCTCTGCTTGCCGGCGGCAAGCTGTCTCCCCTCGTGGAGGGGAGTTTTGGTGGGGTTAGGCGGCGACGGGCTGGAGGAGGTCGCACAGCTCGAGCAGGTCGGCGATCACGATGTCTGGGCGTGGGGTGTGTTCGTATTCCATGCCGAAGCGGCCGTCGCGCTCGAGTTCGTGCTCGAAATGGGTTTGGATGGCTTGGAGGATCTTGGGGTGATGTGGGCGCTCGAGGGGTGGGATGGCGCGCAGGTCTGTGGGCATGTCGCGCCAGATCCAGGCTCCGGTGATGCGGGCGCGGTTCGCGGCCATGATGTCTTGGGCGAGCAGGTCGCCGACGTGGACGTGTATTTGCGCTCCGGGCTCGAGGCGGTGGAAATCGGTCAAGAATTCGGCTTGGGGTTTGCAGTACCCGATGGTGTCCGGCGCGAGGATGTGCTGCACGCTGACGCCCAGTTTCTCGAGGGCGACTTTTTGATACTTCGCAAAGCCGTTCGTGCCGACGAGAATCTTGAAACCCATGTCCTCCAAGCGCTTCAACGCGGGTTTGGTGTCGTCGTAGACCAAGCCTTGCAGCGTCCAATCGCCTTGCTCCGCCAGCTCGAGGATACGGGGAAGGTTTTCCATCTCGAGGCGCTTGGTCACGGCGTCGTGCAGGTCGTCCCAGTCAAACGCACTGACCGGGTTTTTGGAGGCAAAGCGCTCGCGGTACTCGGCGCGGATCGCGTCGTTCAAAGCTTCGTTGCCGAATTCTTCGCGCAGGCGTTTGAAAATAACGCGCCCCGTGGGCCAATCCAGAATCGTGCCGTCCAAGTCAAAAGAAATCCACATTGCTTCAAACTTACCCTGGGCGTTTCAGCCGCGTGTCCGCTCTGGGCACAGTTCCAAGGCTATCGCATGTTCACAGGTGCACCAAGACACGCTCGAGAAAGAGCACAGTTCTCGAGGCGGTTAAAGGTTCACATCGAGGACTTGCGCTGGGGCGCTCGGGCTTGGGGTCTCGAGCCGGGCAGGTTCCGCGGTGCGCCGCGCCTTCGTGCGCATCTTGGCGAAGTTGAACATGTTGAAGAAGTGCATCCCGCCCAAGACCAGCAGCACCACGCCGATTTTCGTGCTGATGTACTCCACGCTGCTCTGCGCGTCCGTGGGCGTGTCCCCGAAGCGCAGGAAGAGGGCGACGAAGCCGACGTTGACCAGGTAAAACCCGACCAAGAGCAAGTGGTTCACGGCGTCTGCCATCGCTTCGTTGCCGTGAAAGGCGTCCACCAGGAACAGCTTGCCGTTCTTGTGCAGCGTTTGCGCGACCCAGACGGTCAAGCCGAGGCTGATGAGGGCGTAAACGGCGTAAGTGACGAGCACGGACATAACTCCTCTTTTCTGCCCGAGATTCCTCGAGCGCATGGGGGTGAACCCGGTGAGACCGGGTGGTGAATGGCGAAGCTCGAGCCGCGCGGATCAGGCTGCTCTGGGCTCGGCGCGCAGCGAAAGCTGAACGCCGACCGCACCCAGCACGGTGCCGACGAGCGGCGGCAGCAGCAAGGCGAGCGCGAGCGCATCGCTCGGGGTGGTGACCGAAGCGCTCAGCACGCGCTCCACGAGCAGCACCAGCCCCGCGAAGTTGAACATCAAGCTCCACACCCAAATGCTCGCGCTGGCTCGAGGCTCAAGTTCACCGCGGGCGATGCGTCGGTAACCGAGCATGAGCCACAGCCCCAACGCCCAGACCGCGCTGCCGGGAATGAGCAGGATTGGTGACCAGAACAGCATCAGCGAGGGAATCACGAGCACGACCGCGGCGATGGTGGCGACGAAGAGTTGTGCGCGGGCGATGGCGCGGGTGCAAGTTGCAGTCTGGGCGTGTGGGCAGGCGATCATGGGTTCCTTTCTTCGGGCAGTGTTTGCCCAGCCGCGGCTCTCGTGGGCGCGGCGCGTCTCGAGGGGCTTGCGGTTCCCAGGCGTTCAGGGCTTTGACTCGAGGGCGGACATGGCGATGCCCACGATGCCGAGCAACGCGCCGAGCGCAGCGGGCAGCAGCGTTGCGCCAAGGACAGGCTCGAGTCCACTCGAGGGTTGCAGGGTTGCGGTGATCGCCACCAGCGCGAACCCGCCGATGTTGAAGGCGAGGCTTTGAAGCCAAATCGGTAACGTCGCTCGAGCAGTCGTGGCGTAGCTGGCGACCTGGAAGTACCGCGTCATCAAGTATCCCCCGAAGCCCCAGGCAAGCACGATCATGGCGAGCGTGATCGGCTCGTCGAGGAAGTACACAGAAGGCAGGGCATACATCAAGGTGCACAGCGTGGCGATGCAAAGCTGAACGAGGGCGACGGCGCGGATCGGATGGCTCTGGGCTCGAGGGGCGGGATCGGGGGTCATGGCGGGTCTCCTTTTTTGGCAGTGTTCGCCCAACCGCGTCCCGTTTGGGGTGCGGCGGGTCTAGAGCGGTGAACGGCGCTTAGGGCATCAAGGCGTGCGTCTCGAGCAGGGTTCTGACCTTCTTGAAGACGGGTCTGAGCAGCGGTTGCACGACTGGATTGCTGGTGGTTTTGAGCAAGGTCAACACCAACTCGAGTGCTCCGGTGACGAGGCTGCGCGTGCGCTCCCCGCCGCTTTTGTCGTGCAGGAAGTACAAGAGCATCCCCATGTGCAGCGTCCACAGCAGCGTCGGTGCGAGTTCGCGCAGGTCGGGGCTGAGGGGTTCGTCGCCGAGGGCGATGGTGAAGGTCTCGAGCCCTTCGGTGCGCAAGCGCTGCGTTTGCGCACCGAAGATGCTCAAAGGGTGCTCGCTGTCGCCGATGTAACGCATGATGACGCCCAGCAGCTTTTGATCGCCAGCGACGATCTCCAATTTGCTGTGAAAGGCGTGCTCTAAGCGCTTTTTGAAGGGGTGCTTGGTGGTGTTGAACTCGGTGACGCGGCGGATGTGCTCGCGTTGCACCCAATCGTAGTACGCACTGACGATGGCTTCTTTGCTTTCAAAATGGTGGTACGCCGTGCCGACCGCCATGTCGCAGGCGGCGGCGATGTCGCGCATGGTGGTGGCGTCGAAGCCTTGTTCGCGGAAGAGGCGCAGCGCGGTCTCGAGGATTTTGAAGCGCGTGAGTTCGGCTTTGGTGGGCAGCACGCCACCCGCGAGGGTATTTTTGAACGCGTTCAAATCGAACATGTTCAAAATGTAGTTGAACATGTTCAAAAAGTCAAGTGGGCTCGAGGATGTGATGTGCTGAACGGGAAAGATGTGTTCCTCGAGCCAGTCACCAAGCCAATGCCTTCACGTCTCGAGCGAACGCGGGTTCAATCCGATTCTCGAGGGACGTTGGTGCTGCTCTCGCAGCACTGGGCTTGTCATGACAAGCCCCTACGAACGGCAGTTCGGTGGTCGCGCGGTCTTGGGTTCGGTCATCAACCTCGAGCCACCGGCAGGCGCACGGTGAAGCGCGTCTCGCCCGGATGCGAATCCAAACGCAGTTCTCCACGGTGCGCGCGCACGATTTGCCGCGCGGTGCTCAAGCCCAAGCCGGTGCCTTTGCCCTGCGGTTTGGTCGTGAAGAACGGCTCGAACAGGTGCTGCTGCACCCCACGCGGAATACCAGGACCGTCGTCTTGCACAGTCACCCATACGGTGCCGTCGCTGCCGAGCGCACTGCGAATCTGGATCACCCCGCCGCTGCCCTCCAAAGCATCGGCGGCGTTGTCGATCAAATTCGTCCAAACCTGGTTGAGCTGCCCGCCGTAGCCGCGCACTTTGGGCAGCTTCGCTTCCAGATCGGTTTCCACGCGCAGGTGCTTGAGTTTGTGCCCGAGCATCGTCAGCGTGCTCTGCAAGCCCGCGTTCACGTCCACGTCCGCCTCGCCTGCGCTGTCCATGTAGGAGTACGACTTGATCGCGCGCACCAAATCGCCCATGCGCGCCACCGACGCGCGAATGCCGCTGGCGAGCGCGCTCAACTCCCCGCGCGCCGCGAGCCGCGCGACGCCCGCCGCCAAGACCGCAGGCTCGAGGCTGCGTAAACCCTCCAGGTCATCCAGGGTCGCCCCCGCGTCCACGAGGCTCGGTGCGAGGTCGTAGGCTTCGGGCACGTCGCGGTCCTCGAGCCAATCGCTCAACGCGCTTTCGAGGTCGCTGCGCTCGAGCGCCGTGCGTGTTTGTGCGGGGCGTGCCAGCAACGCCCGCTCGAGCGTGCCCAATTGCCCCCGCGCTTCCACGGGTGCGTCCTCGAGCCTCGAGTCCGCTTCGGTCAGCCGTGCCAGCGCTTCCAGCAGCGCGTCGGCATCGCGCTGGGCGCTGGCGGCGGGGTTGTTCAACTCGTGCGCGAGTCCAGCCGACAACTGCCCCAAGCTGGCGAGCTTTTCGCGTTGCAGGTCGTTGCGCGTCGCCTCGCGGCTGCGGTCAATCACAGCCGCGACCAGCCGCTGTCCCAGGTCCGGCACGCGGTAGATCAGTTCTGGCAAGAGCGCTTTGGGGAAGGTGCCGTACCGCGTCGCGCCGACCGCCACGGCGCTCGCGGTCCAGGTCAGCATCCTCGAATAGGGCAGATACCCCGTGACTTGCGGCGCCGCAGAGGTGAACACCGTTTCAGAATCGGGCACACGCGCCTCGTAATTGCCTTCCAGCAAGAAGATCATCACGTCCGCTGGGTCGCCGTGCTCGAACAGCCGCTCGCCATTCTTGGCGCGGTGCTCGGTGGTGTGGGTCAGTATCCACTCGAGGTCGGCGCTGCTCAGGTCCTCGAGCTGCGGAATCTGGCGCAGGTCATCCGGGGCGATCACGCCGCCCCCACGCTTTGGCGGTACTGGTGCACGAACGCGACCGCGATGCTGCCCTCGCCGACGCCGCTGGCGACGCGCTTGATGCTGCCCGCGCGGACATCGCCGACGGCGAACACGCCGGGGGTGCTGGTTTCCAGCAAAAACGGTTCCCGCTCGAGGGTCCAGCCTGCGCCCTTCACCGCCGCACCCGTGAGCAGGAAACCGTAGCGGTCGCGGGCAACCACGCCCTCGAGCCAATCGGTACTGGGGGCTGCGCCGATGAACATGAAGACGCTGTTCGTCTCCACGCGCTCCACTGCGCCGGTCACGCTGTCGCGCAAGCACAGCCCCTCCAGGTGCGCCGCTCCGAACGCCTCGACCGGCTGCGTGTTGAGGCGCACGCGCACGTTGTCGGTCGCGCGCAACTGATCCACCAAATACTGGCTCATGCCCGCTTCCAAGCTCGCGCCGCGCACCAAGAGCACGACCTCGCGCGCAAAGCGGGCAAAGCCCATCGCCGCCTGCCCCGCGCTGTTCGCGCCGCCGACGATATACACGGTCTCGTCGCGGCAGGACAGCGCCTCGGTGCTGCCCGCACCGTAATACACGCCCGCTCCGGTCAAGCGCTCGAAGCCGGGAGCCTCCAATCGGCGCCACTGCACGCCGGTCGCCACGATCAGGGCTTGGGTGCTGAGTTCCTGCCCGTCCTCGAGCGTAAGCACCTTGTAGCCGTCCTCCACGCGCACGGATTGCACGCTTTGCGGCGACAGAATCTCCACGCCGAAGCGTTGCGCCTGCGTCACCGCGCGCCGCGCGAGGTCCGCGCCGCTCAAGCCCACGGGGAAACCCAAGTAGTTCTCGATGCGCGCCGACAAACCCGCCTGGCCGCCCGGCGCTTCGCGCTCCACGAGCACCGTGCTCAACCCCTCGGATGCGCCGTAGACGGCGGCTGCCAAGCCAGCCGGTCCGCCGCCGACGATCACCAGGTCATAGGCTTTTTGCTGCGCCGCCGTCGCCAAGCCCAGCTTCACCGCGAGTTGCCCCGTGTCGGGATTCTCGAGCCGTTCTCCGTCCCCGAGGATCACCAGCGGCAGTGCCTTCGTTTCCTCGAGCAGCGGCTTGGCTTCGTCGCCCGCCGTGTCCACGAAGCGAAACGGAATGCGGTTGCGCGACAAGAATTCGCGCAACGCGAAGCCCGCGGGTGACCAGCGTGAATCCACGACGCGCACGCCCTCGAACGGCGCGCGGTAATTGCCGCGCCAATCGTCCAAGAGGTCGTGCAACACCGGGTACAACTGCTCCTCTGGCGGGTCCCAAGGTTTGAGCAAGTAGTAATCCAGCCGCGCGGCGTTGATTGCGCGAATCGCCGCGTCGGTGTCCGCGTACGCCGTGAGCAGCACGCGCTTGGCGTCGGGCGCCAAGGTCCGTGCCTGGACCAAAAACTCCACGCCGTCCATCTGCGGCATGCGGTGGTCCGACAGCAGCAGCGCCACCGGCTCGAGCCTCGCCGTCAGTTCGTTTAAAACCTCGAGCGCTTCCGCGCCGCCGGACGCGCTGACCACGCGAAAGTCAGCCCCGAACTCGCGGCGCACGTCGCGCGCCACCGCGCGCAAAACCTGCGGGTCATCGTCCACGCTGAGGATCACGGGCTTGGTCATGGCAGTAGGCTAGCAAGTCCGCGCCAAACACAGTGATTGAGGCGATGAACCCCGTCGTGCGATCCCCGCGCTCGAAGCTCGAGCCCCTGTTGAGCAGGGAACACGGGGGGCTCGAGACGTTGCGCACTCGACACGAATTTCGCGCACTGCACCATCAACGCGCCTACCCGAGCAGCGTCCAGCCACGCGCCAGTGCCAGCCGTTCCAAGCGCGCGTCGTTGCCACGCACGACCACGGCTTCGCGCGCCGCCTCGAGCATCGGCACGTCGGACACCGTGTCGCCGTACGCCCGCAGCAGCGTCGCCCCGTTCAAATGTGCCCGCAACCGCTCGAGTTTCGTGGCGCCGACGTTGACCGCGCCCGCCAAGCGCCCGGTCAGTCTGCCGTTCGCAACCTCGAGCGGTGTGCCGACCGCTTCAAAGCCGTGTTTTGCGGCGAACGCCTCCAAGACCGGCTGGTACGTGCCGGACGCGAGCACCACCCGCACGCCTGCGCGCTGCGCGGACAGCAGCGCCTCGAGTGGAGCCTGACGGATCTTCGGCTCGAGTTCGTGCGCGACGACCCACGCGGCTGCCTGCTGAAATTCCTCGAGCGGCACGTCCGCGACGACGCCCAGCAGCGCCGCGATCCAGCGGTCTTGGAACGTGCGGCGCGGCACGACGCCGAGGCGCGCCCCCAGGTACATCGGCAGCATGCGCTGCGCGAAGCGCTTGTACTGCGCCGCGCGCCCGTGCGTTTCAAAGTACGCCTTCAACCCGCGCCAGGTTTCGCCGTGCGTCAGCGTGCCCTCGAGGTCGGAGGCGATCACTTCGCCCGTCATGCCCGAACCCCGTGCACAGGTCGCCTTTGGCCCACACCATTGCGCTGCACTGCCCCCGAGCGACGGCGTTTAAGCACAGGTCATCCCTTCAGCGGCACGATGGCGAGCGTGCACCGCGAAATGCAGACCAATTGGCCTTTTTCGTTCGTGATCTTGATTTCCCAGACGTGGGTGCTGCGCCCACGGTGCAGGGGCAGCGCCACCGCCGTGACCACACCATCGCGCTCACCGCGCAGGTGGTTGGCGTTGATCTCCAAGCCCACGGCGGTCATGCCCTGCTCGGCGACGTTGAGGTACGCCCCGAGGCTGGCGACCGTCTCCGCCAACGCCACCGACGCGCCGCCGTGCAGCAACCCGAACGGCTGGTGCACGCGCGGCAAGACCGGCATCCCCGCGACCACGCGGTCTTTCGTGGTCTCGAGCATTTCCATGCCTAAGGTGCTGACCAGCGTTTCAGCTTGAAAACCGCTTGTTGCCTCGCTCATGTGCCGTCTCCGTTTCTCGAGGCTGGATCACTTGAACCTGTGTCGCTCGAGGCATGGTTTCTCGAGCCCATTGGAATCACCAAACACGTCGTGCTGCCGTGCGCGTACAGCTTGCCGTCGTCGCGCCCGTAGAGGCGTCCCTCGGCGGTGGCGATGCTGCGCCCGATGTGCACGACGGTCCCTTCGGCGCGCACGGGCCCGGTTTTGTCCGACAGCGCCCGCACGTAATTGATTTTCAATTCCACGGTCGTGTACGCCACGCCCGCTGGGAGCGCGCTGTGAATCGCGCAGCCCAAGGCGCTGTCCAGCATCGTCGCCGCGTACCCGCCGTGCACCGTGCCAATCGGGTTGTAGACGAAATCTTGCGGCGTGCCTTCAAACACCACGCGCCTGGACTCGAGCGCGTGCAGGGTGAACCCCAAGGTCTGCGCGATGCTCGCCCCGGCAACCTCGCCGCGCAACACGCGGTTCAGGTACTCGAGCCCGGTGCTTTGAATGACCTCGCGCGGATCGGCGCGGCGGGCGTCATAGTCGTAGGTGCGGGTTTTGTTCATGGGGTTTCCTTTGCAGACCGGTCAGTCGGTTTTAGCGTCTCGAGGTGTTCACGCAAGAAGGCGACGACCGTGCGGATGTGCACAGGATCGCGGTACAGCCCTGAAAGCATCACCGCCCCCTCGAGTGCGGAGAACAACACGCTCGCCGTGGCTTGGGCGTCCACGTCGTTCCTGATCTGTCCCTCCAATTTGCCGCGCTCGACGATGCCGACGATGGTCGTCAGCCACCCGCTGATCGCGCGCCGCACGTGCGGGCGCAGGTTTGGCAGGGCGTAATCGGCTTCGGTCGCGGCGTTCAACAGCGGACACCCACCGCGCACGGGCGGCTCCAAGATCATCGCTTCAAACACCTCGAGCACCGCGTCCAAACGCGCCAACGCATCGCGTCTACCCGACAGCGCCGCGCGGTAACGAATCTCAACTTGTGCCACTGCAAAGTCGAATGCCTCCAGCGCCAGCGCGTCTTTGCTGACGAAGTGGTTGTAAATGCCGCCCTTCTCCAGACCCGTGGCGTGCATCACGTCGCTCAGCGACGTGGCGGCATAGCCGTGTCGGTTGAACAGCGACGCGGATTGCTCGAGGATCAGCGATTTGGTGCGGGTGCCCTTGGATTTGAGACGCATCGGTCGGTTTTGAGTATACACGATTTTGCAAGCCTGCGCGCAAGGCTCGAGTTTCAATGTGGTTTGGGCGTTTGTCGTACCAAAGGTTTCGAGTCAACCGGTTCAAGACGCGGCTTGTGGTTAGTCGTCACAGATTGGTTTTGGGCGAACACGCGGTTCGCCCCGACGCAAAGGCAGGTTGCCTCGAGCATCAACGGCGCGAGAACCGTTTCGTCAAGCTCTGCACTTCCTGCACGCGCATGGCGATGCACAACCCCAGGTACACCGCGCCGCCCACGCCGCCCGCCACGACGACGTGAATCGCGCCGTTGACGAAGCCTCGAGTAGACGGAATCAGGCGGTCTACCGCGTACATCGCTGCCCCCGCGACGAGCGCCGCGCTGAAGACCTTGACCGTGTGCCCGACGAGTTTCTTGTCCGCAAAGCCGACCAGCCGGCTCAAGCGCCAGAAGTACAGCCCGACGATCAACACACCCGCGATGACGGTCGCGTAATTCATCAGCGCATAGCGGTGCAGCGCGTCCTGCAAGACCAGCGCCGGGCTCGAGCCTGCGGGCAAACTGCCCCTCGAGAGCGCAAAGTACAGCGCGGTGTTCAAGAGGAAACCGGTGACGTTGATCAGAATGGCGTCTCGGGTGCGTTGGAGTGAATACAGCGTCCGCACCAAGAATTGATTCAAGCCCCACGGCAGTGCCGCGAGCGCCAGTGGCGGCAACGCGGCTGCGGTGAACAAGAACTTGTCGTCGGTGATGCGCCCCGCGACCTCGTAAAACGCGCTGGCGACGGCGTTCGGCAACACGAAAATCGCCGCAGCCGCGAACGCGGTCAGGAACAAGATCAGGCGCGCGTTGCTCGAGACCAGCGTGCGGAACGCGCCCCAGTCCTGGGCGGCGGCGTGCTCGGACAGGCGCGGATACGACGCCATTGCGGGGGACACGGCGAACAACCCCAGCACGAGCAGGAAGACCTGGTCGGCGTTGTAAAACCCGGTGTTCGCCCCAGCCGGAAAGCTGGTCAAAATTGTGCTGAGCACGATGGTCAGGAATTCTCGAGTTCCCGTCGTGAAGGTAAAGGGCACCATGTTCCCCAGCGCGGTCTTGAGCCCTGGATGCATCCGAAACTCGAGGCGCGGCATCAAGCCGTACTTGCGCAGGCTGGGAATCTGCACGAAGAACTGCGCGAACCCGCCGAGCACCGTGACGAGTGCCAACCACGTCGCGTTGTTCGGGGAAAGCCAGTTGATCAGCAAAAATCCGATGATCGAGATGACGCTGAACGCCAGCGGACTGAACGAAGTCGCCGCGAACTTCTCCTCGGCGTTGAGCAGCGCCATCGCCAACGCGCTGAAGCTGATCCCGGTCAGGAACGGCCAGACCAGTTGCGTCAGGTACACCGCCAGCGCGTAATTGACGTTGCTGTCGGAAGCCATGCGCAAACCCACGACGAACGGCGCGAGCAGCACGCCCAAGCCCACCAAGACGATGTTGACCGCCAAGAGCACCCCGGTCAGGCTCGAGGCAAACGCTTTGCGTTCACTGGCTGGCAGGCTCTTGTACACGGGGATGATGCTGTTGGTCAGCGCGCCCTCGGCGAGCAACTCGCGGAACAGGTTGGGGATGCGGTACGCCAGCCCGAACGCATCGGTCAACTCCGTGGAAAACACGCGGTTAAACAGCGCGTTCCTGAGCATCCCCAATATGCGGCTGGCGAGCGTCCCACCCATCACGGTGAGGATGTTGCGCGACGCGCTGCGCCGCGCCACGGGCATGGATTCGGTTTCGGTCATGGGGCGTCGCCTGCAAAAAGAGCCATTACACGCAGCAGGCTACCAGGCGGATGCCGTCCATGGTCTCATGTGAGGCGCGTGGCTCGAGGGCTGGGCTGGAAATCAAAGCCGTGGGTCTCGAGCGATTGGGCTTGCACCGCGTCGGGCTCGAGACCAAGCGTGATCCAGTATTCGAACGTTAGCGCTCGAGACCCGAGCCGACAGCCTCGACCCCGACGGTGGAATCTGCGTCTTGGACGGCGTGTGGTGGCAAAACGCATTGTGGCGGAGCGGAAATCGTCTAGACTCTCCCCATGAAGCGCATGCGCGTCGCGCGACCGTTCCCGCAACCACAACAGTTGCAGCAAACGTTTGATGCTCCGGGGCAAGCACTCCCCGAGGCAACGCAGCGCGCGTACGCGCCGCTGTTCTCGCACGACCTGTCAAAAATCAAGATTCACGCCGACAGTCGCGCCCACGAATCGGCCGAGGCACTCGAGGCTCGAGCCTTCACCTACGGCCCAAACATCGTCTTCGGGCGCGACGAGTACGACCCCTACACCCCGCGCGGACAGCAGACGATTCTGCACGAACTCGCGCACACCGCGCAGCAGGGCATGCACACGCCTGAATTGGGGCACGACCTGGGCTTTGCCAGTGCAACGATTGAGAGCCAAGCCAGCGGCTTCGCGCGGGGCGACTCGAGCACCCTGAGCGCTGCACCCGCCACCATCGCACGCTTGCGCACCGGGGAAGAGGATGGCGATCCCAGTCAACTCAACCGCGCGGCGCTCTTGGAGGTGGCGGCGCACGGGCTCGCCTACGAGCGCTTCGACCGGCGCGGCAACTGGATCCCGCAGGAGACCGACCCTGAGAAAGCCCGCGCGGAGCGCCAACGCCGCGCGTATTACATGCAGGTCATGCGTGACGCTGGCTACGACGTGAATTCGAGCCGCTCCGTGGAGGGCGCGAACGGGTTTGGGATGCGCTCGTTTTTGCCCAACGCCCGCGACCCACGGGCGCGCGAACTCTCGCCCATCGTCGCCTTTCGCGGCACGGAAACCTCGATGGACGGCGTTGCCGACGACCTCGTCGGTGCGGACACCAATCCAGAGGGCATCGGCGCGGACCAATTCGCACGCAACCGCGCCTTGATTCGCGCGCAAATGGCGGCGGCGGCGCGCACCGGCAACGGGCAACTCACGCTGTCCGGGCACAGCCTCGGCGGGGCCCTGGCGCAGCAAGCGGCTGCCGACCAGCCCAACCTGGTGCAAGACGTGACGACCTTCCAAAGCCCCGGCGTGATGCGCGGCGTCGCCGCGCAATTTGACCAGGGCAACGCGGCGCGCGTTGCGGCTGGCATGGCGCCGATGACCAGCACACACTTTCGCGCCTCTGACATGGACATCGTGCCGTGGGCGGGCAGTGCGATGACGCGCGGCACCGTGCAGACCTTCGACCCGGTCGAAGGCGCGACGCCTTTGGACCACATGGCGTTTCCGCTGCTCAGCCGCGCCCTGCGTCGCGGCGAAGGCACGCAGAACCTCCAAGGAGACGCGCTGAACGGCATGCGCGACCTCCGCAACGGCGAGCACGATTTCTCGAGCAACCAAGCCTTCACCCGCACCAGCGACGCCGCCAACGGTGAGGGCTTTGGGTTCAGCGAAGCCGCCCGTCGCGCGGCGGGCAGTTACGTCTGGGACCCGGTGCGCGCCGCCGCGACCACCGTTGGCGGGCTCGCAACGCCGTTCGGGTTGGGCGCGGTCGGCATCAACCAAGCCCTGCCCGACGGCAACCTGACCTCTGCGGCGATGGAAGGCGGGGTGAACACCGTCCGCGCGGGCTGGAACTCGAGCCGCGCGCAAGGCGCGGCGGCTGCAAACGGCTTGGAGGCGTACGGCAACGAACGCTGGGACACCTGGCAGGGGCGCGCGACGCGCGGCATGAACGCCGCGCAAGGCGCCAGCAGCGAGGTGTGGGGCGGCATCAACAAATTTGGTGGTCGTCGCGCGGACGCCCTCGAGCGGCGCGGTCGGCAGTTCAACGCCCTCACCGACGGCTACATCCCCGAGGCGGTCACGAACACCCTGCGGGGCACCTGGAACGACGCCCGGAGCTTGGTGAGCGACGCCAGTGACGCAATCGGCGACACCACCAACGCCGTCGTCGCCAGGGGTCGCGAAATCGCGGGCAACACCGCCGACACCGCCCGCAACGCCGTGCGCGGCACCTGGAACGAGGCTCGAAGTGCGGTCTCCAGGGGTGCAAACCACGTGGAACAGTGGGGTCGCGGCGCGGGCGCGAAAGTCAACGACGCCGCGCAGTACATCCGCGAGAACCCCATCGCCATCGCAGGCTACCGCCGTGCCCGCGCCGGAATCAGCCAAGGCGTAGACGCCGCGCGCAACGTTTACAACAATGTTTCCAACACGGTCACGGACACTGCCTCAAGGGGCTGGAGCGCGACCCGCCAAGCCGCCTCGGGCGTCGGCAACGCCGTGACCAACGGTGTCTCGAGCGCGTGGAACTGGTTGACGGAGGATTGACCAGCGCACCCCACATGGCTCGAAATTTTTAAAAAATCTCTGCAAAACCTCGAGACGTGCACGGGTGTGACGGCGATCACTGATCGCCGTCACACCCGTTCTTTCGGGCGGCTCGCTAGACTGCGCACCATCGCTTGGAGGCGGCACGCACATGGTCGGGTTCGTCGGTCGTCGCCTGTTGAACGTGCCACTGTTGCTCGTGCTCGCCACGCTGCTCGCGTTCGTGGTCTTGCAAAGCGGTCCCGGCAACGTCGTGGACAACCAAACCCGCTCCGCGGACCTCAGCCCGCGCCAAGTGGAGCAGTACATCGCGGAATTTGGCTTGGACAAACCGGTGATCGTGCAATACGTGGACTGGCTCGGGCGCGCGGCTGTGGGCGACCTCGGGCGTTCGTTGGCGACCAGCCGCCCCGTCACCGAGGTCGTCGCGCGACCGATTCAAAACTCGATGGTGCTCGTCCTCTCGAGCCTTGTGGTCGTGTACGCGCTCGCAAACATCTTGGGCGTGTACGGCGCGATGCGCGAGAATAGCGTGGCTGACCGCATCTCGAGCGCCATCGCGTACGTCTTCGTCGGGCTGCCCAGTTTCTTCCTGGCGATGGTCGTGATTTATTTGCTGCTGCGCTTCAAGTTCTGGACGGGCGTGTTCCTGCTGCCCGTGGGTGGCATGACCTCCAATGAATTTGAACTGTTCAGCCCGTTGCGCCAAGCCTTGGACATCGCTTGGCACGCCATCGCGCCCGTGTTGTGCATCAGCCTGATCCAAATCGCCGCGCTGTCCCGGCTCGTCCGCGCGCAAGTCAGCGAGGTCTTGGGGCAAGACTTCATCCGCACCGCCCGCGCCAAAGGCGTGTCCGAGCGCGCGGTCGTCTACCGGCACGCCCTGAAGAACGCGCTCGTGCCCTTCGTGGCAAGTTTGGGCACGCTGCTGCCCGCCTTGGTCGGCGGCGCGGGGTTGGTCGAGGTCGTCTTCAACTGGCCCGGCATCACGCCGCTGGTGTTGAACGCCATCGGCTTTAAAGATTTCTTCGTGTTCATCGCCGTCGTGTCGTTCAGCGCGGTGTTGCTGATCGTCGGCAACCTGATCGCCGATTTGCTGTTGCTCATTGTTGACCCGCGCATCCGTTACCGCTGAACAGAGGAGACTGCCCGTGAACCACGGCTCCAACCGCACCAATGCCAGCGCCTCGAGCCAAGAGGTGAAGTCGCGCGTTGACCCTCGAGCCTCGGGTGTGACGGGAACACCGTGACCAAGCTCGAGCCGTACCCAAGCAGCGAATCGCGCGACCCGAGCCGCAAGAGCGGGCTGCGCGTCGTCTGGGAGCAATTTCAGACGCAACTCGCCGCGCGAATGGCGCTGTGGGTGCTCGCGGTGCTCGGCGTCGGCGCATTGTTCGCCCCGATGATCTCGCCTTACGGTCCGAACGAGGAACGCGTGCTCGAGGGGATCAGGAACCAAGCCCCGGTGCGCGTGCACATCGTTGACGACAAAGGGGTGTTGCGGTTGCCGTTCGTCTACGCGACGACGCGCCGCGTCAACCCGGAGACGTTTGAAACCGAATTCCTCGAGAACCGCGATGTGACGTATCCGGTGCGCCTGTTCGTGCGACGCTCCGAAGCGCCGTACCTGCTGTTCGGCTTCATCCCCAGCGACCTGCGGCTGTTCGGCGTGGACAAGGGCGCGTACCTCTACCTCTTGGGCACGGACTCGAGGGGACGCGACCTGTTCAGCCGCCTGTGGCACGGCGCGCAGGTCTCGCTCAGCATCGGACTCGTCAGCGTCTTCGTGACCTTCGGCGTCGGGGTCGTGCTCGGCGGACTGGCGGGTTTTTACGGCGGGTTCATGGACGCGCTCGTGATGCGCTCCACTGAGGTCATGGGCGCGATTCCGCCGCTGTTCCTCTTGATTGCACTGTCCACATTGCTGCCCGGTGGTCTCGAGCCAATTGCCTATTTTTTCGGTCTGGTCTTCCTGATCGGCGTCAGCGGTTGGGGCGAGTTGGCGCGCGGCGTGCGCGCCCAGGTCTACGCGCTGCGCGAACAAGAGTACGTCGCCGCTGGACGCGCGCTCGGGGCGAGCGACACGCGCATCGTCGCGCAGCACCTCTTGCCAAACCTCGGCGGGTATTTGATCGTTCTGGCGAGCACGACGATCCCCGCAGCGATCCTCGCGGAGAGCGCGTTGTCGTTCCTCGGATTGGGCATTCGTCCACCCTTGACCAGTTGGGGCGCGATGCTTGCCGAGGTCGCCTCCGGTGGATTCGCGGCGTTCGACTCGCGCCCGTGGACGCTCGCGCCGGGCGTGCTGATCGTGGTCGCGGTCGTCGGGTGGAACTTGATCGGGGACGGTTTGCGCGTCGCGGTAGACCCCAAAAAACGCCGTTGAAGCTCGAGGAGAGAAGATGAACAAGATACCTGCAACCGTGTTGGTCACGCTCGCCCTCGCGTCCGTGGCGCTCGCCTCGAGCCTCACGGTGAACTTCGGCAGGGAACCCACGCGCATGGACAGCCAACTCGAGGGCGGCAAACTGTACGTGCCCGCCGAAGCGCTGTCCGACGCCATGGGCGTGCGCGCTGTGAGCAACGCGGGTCGCGTGACCTTCAAACTCGGGGAGCGCGTCAGTTTCACAGCCCCCAGCATCGCTCGAGACCGCCAACCCTACGTCGTCGCGCTCGAGGTGGCGCGCGGGCTCGGGTTTACCGCCACGCTGAAAGACACGACGCTCACGCTCCAATACGAAAAGCGCGTGCGCTGTGAGGATTTCAAGTACCAGGAGGACGCGCAACGCTTCTACATGGCGAGCAGCCAACAATCTGAGGTGAAGCAAGCCGACCGCGACCCGTACCGCTTGGACAAGGACGGCGACGGCAGGGCGTGCATGTCGCTGCCCGAAGCGCCCAAGTAACGCTCCCTCGAGCCACTGGCTTTTACCGAACCTTTGCCGCACGCGCTTAGGCTCACGCCATGTTCGCGAGCCGCCAAATTGAGCACACCGCGCACCTCGAGGGGGTGCTGGGCACGAGCCTGTCGTTGCGCATCACCGCTGCATCTCGAATCTCTGCGCTCGAGGCGGAACGCGCGGTGCTCGCCGAAATTGACCGCCTCGAGCGCGTCTACAGCCGCTTCCTGCCCGACAGCGAACTGAACCGCTGGCAAGCGACGCGAGGCGAGGACGTGCGCGTCTCGAGCGACCTCGCGTGGCTCTTGCGGCACGGCTTAACTTGGCTGGCGCGTTCCGGTGGCGCGTTTCATCCCGGTGCGGACGCCCTGGGTGCACTGTGGCGCGACGCGGCAGCGCATGGGTGCAAACCGGACGCCGCCGCACTCACAGCCACCCTCGAGACCCTGCGCGCTGCGCCGTACCGCGTGAACGGGCTGCTCGCGCGCCGTGAAACGACGGCGACGCTGAACTTCAACGCCTACGCCAAGGGGCGCATCGTGGACTGCGCCGCGCACGCCGGGCTCGAGGTCGCGGGCGTGAACGCGGTGCTCGTCAACATCGGCGGCGAGGTGCGTCACCTCGGCGCGGGTTCCGTCACCGCCGAAGTGAGCGACCCCGCGAGCCGCGCGGACAACGCGCCACGCATCGCGCGGGTACGGCTCAACAACCAGGGGCTCGCCTCGAGCGGACACGCGCACCGCGGCGTGCAAGTCGGGGCGCGCTGGCGCTCGCACTTGATTGACCCGCGCAATGGACGCCCCGTCCACCGCGTCGTGGGTGCTTCAGTGATCGCCCCGGACGCCGCCACCGCCGACGTGCTGGCGACCGTATTCACCGTGCTCGAGCCCGCGGAGAGTTTGGCGCTCGCTGATTCGCTCGAGGGCGTGGGCTGCCTCATCGTCGTGCCCGACGCGCAGCCCCACAAGAACGCCGTCTGGCGCACCCATGAGACGCGCTGAGACCGGCATTTACCAAAGCTTTGCCAACGCGCGCTTTACTGCCCGCAGCCTCGAGCGTTCAACCTCGAGCACAGCGTTACGACAATGGAGGAACCCATGAGCCAACACACCTCGCGCATTTCCCGCCGCAGCTTCATCCGTCAAGCCGGCATTGCCCTCGCCGCGCTGAGCGTGCCCTCGGTCTTCGTGCGCGCCCTCGCTGTGACCCCGTGGGCGAACGCCATGGCGCTCGCCGTGGACGTGGAAATCAACCAACCCGCTTCGACGGGGCGCTACAACCGCCCGTATGTCGCCGTGTGGCTCGAGGATGAAAACGGCAAAATCGTGCGGACGCTCGGGTTGTGGGCGAACACCGACCGCGGGGCACGCTGGCTGCCCGACCTGCGCCGCTGGTATGCGGGCACGAATGGCACAGTGGACGCCGCAGTCTCGAGCGCCACGCGCAACCCCGGCAAGTACAGCCTGGTCTGGGACGGCAAGAACGACAAGAAAGTCGCCGTCCCCCAAGGCGAGTATTTCCTCTGCGTCGAAGCCGCTCGAGAACACGGCACGTACGGGCTGATCCGCCAGTCCTACACCTTCGGCGCGAAAGCCTTCAAAGCCACGCTGCCCGGCAACACGGAAATCAAGGCGGTGAGCCTTGACTTCCACTAGCCAGCCGCACGCAGCCGCGCACCACCGCCCCTGGCGCTTGCGCGTCAATGCCGGGCTGCGCTGGCTGCACGTCTACACCTCCATGCTCAGTTTGCTCGTGGTTTTGTTCTTCAGCTTGACCGGCGTCGCCATGAACCACCCCGAATGGACCTTTGGCACGAACGAAGCGCGCAGCACCGCCACCGGCACATTGCCCGCAGGTTGGCAAACCCAGGGCGGCGTGAACTGGCTGACTGTGGTCGAATACCTGCGCGCCACGAACAACGTGCACGGCAGTGCGGGCGAGTACACCAGCGACGCCACGACCGCCTCCGTGCGCTTCAGCGCGCCTGGGTACACGGCTGATGCCGCGATTGACCGCAAAGCGGGCACGTACAGCCTGACCGTCGCGCAGCAAGGCTGGCTTGCGGTGATGAGCGAATTCCACCGTGGACGCGACAGCGGCAGCGCGTGGGCTTGGGTGATTGACGCCTCTGGGATTTTCCTGACGGTGATCTCCGCGACGGGATTGGGGTTGCTTTTTTACCTCAAGCGTACTCGAGTCGCGGCACTCGTCACGGCGGGCGCAGGCGGCGCGGTGATGATCGCGTTGATGGTGATGGCGACGCGGTGAAAGGCAGGCGAAGGGCGTAAGGCAGGCGAAGGGCGAAAGGCAAAGGGAACACCAGGCGTAGGGGCGAACCTTGTGTTCACCCTGTGCGACGGTGAAATGACCACATGCTCGAGGGAAATCGGGGTTTCTCGAGATGCCCGAACGTCAAGGGCAGCTTGCTGCGCGTCGTGCCCATGCACGCAAGGCGTGACGCCTCCCTCACCCGCGCTGCGCGCGGCCTCTCCCCAGAGGGAGAGGCAACACCACGTGGGGCCCGAGACTGCGCGACCACCGCGCAGGTTTTCGTAGGGGCAGCTCCCCGTGGCTGCCCGGTGCTGCTTACGTCCTTCGAGAATCGGCTTGCACACGCACCCCTCGAGGCGTGGAAGCCGAAGCTCGAGCCTCGTGAATTGGGAACGTTCAATGCCCGAGGTGCTTGGCGACGACCACCGTCGCAAACAACACCCACAAGATCATCGGCACGACCAGCAGCGTCGCAGGCGCGGCGAGCCACGGCGTCCAATCGCCCAAGCGCACGATGCGCCACACGGTCAAGATGCCCAGCAGAGCGGTCAGCACGCAGCCGATCAGCCCGCCGAGGACGCTGTCCGTCGCCAGGGCGTAGAAGGGCCACAGCAGGCACACGACGCACAAGCCCGTCACCCAATGTTTCGCCCTCGAGACCTCCGGGGTTTGACCGGCGTTGAGCCACCAGCGCGCGGTGGCGAGCATCCCCAGCAGGATCACCCAGACGACGGCGGTCACCGCGTCGGGCGGGTCGAAGCTTCTCTGGGTCGTGAAGTGCGGCGCGTCGTTCCAGCCCAAGCCAAAGATCAGCGCATTGACCAGCGTCGCACCGCCGACGAACACCGCGAGGTTGACGAACCACCCCACGCGGTTGGGTGCCTCGAGCGGTTTGAGCAAGTCGTTGGGCTTGAGCGCCATTTGCCTTGTGAGCATAACGCGATTGGAGGTTTTGCGGTTTCGGGTTATGTGGTGCTGGTTGGCGCAACGGGCAAGTGTTTTGCGGCTCGAGGTTCTGGCAAGCGCAGAACTGCGTTGTATTCGAGGTTTTTGGTGCGTCGCGCCGCTGGTGTACCGCAGGTTCGAGGGTGTGCCCCGGACGACTGTGCTTTTTTTCCCAAGCGCTAGACTGTGCCCATGATTCGCCTCGCAGACCGCAGCCTCGAGCCGATAGCCCAGAAAGTTCAAGCGGGTGAGCGCCTGACCTTTGACGAAGGGATGCGGCTGTACCACACGCCCGATCTGAACGCCCTGTCGCAACTGGCGAACCTGGTGCGCGAACGCAAGAACGGGGACAAGACGTACTTCGTGCACAGCATGCGCCTCGAGTTCACGAACATCTGCTACGTCGGCTGCACCTTCTGCGCCTTTGCCGCGCACAAAAACGAAGAACGCGCCTGGGATTACGACGTGGACGGCGTGGTCGCCAAGGTCCGCGAGAAGTACGAACCGGGCTTGCAAGAGCTGCACATGAGCAGCGGGCACCACCCGACGCGCCCGTGGAGTTACTACCCGGAGATGGTGCGGGCGCTGAACGCCAATTTCCCCGGCTTGCAAGTCAAAGCCTTCACGGCCGCCGAGATCGAACACCTCTCGCACATCGCCAAGAAAAGCACGCTCGAGGTCTTGACTGAACTGAAAGCCGCTGGCTTGGCAGCGATGCCCGGTGGTGGCGCGGAAATCTTCGCGGACCGCGTTCGATTGCAAATCGCCAAGCGCAAAGTCAGCGCGGACCAATGGCTCGAGATTCACCGCCAAGCGCACAGCCTGGGCATTCGCACGAACGCCACGATGCTCTATGGGCATATTGAGACGCTCGAGGAACGCTTGGACCACATGGACCGTTTGCGCACGCTGCAAGACGAGACTGGCGGGTTCTTCAGCTTCATTCCACTCGCGTTCCAACCCGATGCGAACGCGCTGGCGTTCAACCTGGGCAAGACCGAGTTCACCACGGGCATTGACGACCTGCGCAACCTCGCGGTCGCCCGGCTGTACTTGGACAACTTCCAGCACATCAAAGGCTACTGGGTGATGATCGGCTCTGATCTCGTGCAAGTCGCGTTGGATTGGGGCGTCAGCGACGTGGACGGCACGATCATCGAAGAGCACATCGCCCACGCTGCCGGAGCGACCAGCCCGTTGGGACTCACCACGCAGAAGATGGTGGACATGATCCAGCGCGCGGGACGCCTGCCAGTGGAACGCAACGCGTACTATGACGAATTGAAAGTGTACGGCGAACTGGTGCAAGCTGCGGATTAAAATGCGGCAACGATGAAAAATCTGGTGTTCAACAAAACGGGTCTCGAGACGAAGCAAGCGATTCAAACGAGAATCGTCGCCTTAGGGCAGCGCCTTGAGCGACGCAACGAAGTGCTCGAGCGATTTATGCAGGACACCAAAAAATTGCGCTCTTACCTCATTCGGATTGCAGAGATATCATACAGCGTGTACAGCACGAAAACTGCTGCCATCTACTCGAGCCACGACATTTCGAGCGAGCAAAAAGAAGAGATCAGCCAACTCTGCACGCGTATTTTTGAAATCGAGCAGGAGATTAATCACCTCAAGCTGATCGCCGCTAATCTTCCAGACGACCAGCAAATTGAGTTGTCATACGAAGAACTGGTGCGTTTCGGCTTTGGCTCGAGCACAGGACTAGAAGCCGAAGCTTGATTGCAACTCGGTCACGGTTCTCACCAGCCCATTTTCTAGCGTTTGCCCATGACCTTGAGACGCTGGGCGACGGGTGGCGTGCTGGCATTGGGATTGCTCTTGAGTGCGTTCTCGAACGCACAGGAGCGGTTGTTCACGCCAGAGGAAATGCGCGCGGACATTGCGTTCATGTTGCAGACCTTTGAAGAAGTGCATCCGAATTTGTATGCAAAGCAGTCTCAAGCGGAAACCGCAACCAACCGACAGAATCTCGAAAGCAAACTCGTGCAGCCACTCAGCATTCAGGGTTTTTACAGCCTACTTGCACCGTTTGTAGAAACTTTTGAGGACGGTCATACCTCTGCGCTGCCGTTGGACGGCGGCTCGGGAAGCGGCTTTTCAACCCCTTACGGTTTCACTGTCCCAAAGACAGGCGTTGGTCTGATCGATTTCCGTGAGATGCGTGGGCTCGAGCGGTTTCAAGGGTTTCTGGAAAGCACCTTTACCCAAATCCAAACCCGTGCACTGAAAACGTTGATCGTGGACTTGCGTTCCAACGGGGGAGGGGATAGTGCTCTCGGAACTGCTTTGCTGGATTATTTGACGGATCAACCGTACCGCCTGTCTGCAAGGGCTGAAGTCAAGGTGTCCACGCAAATGGCGCAGTTCCGCGAAGCCAAAGGGTATGGTGCGGCTTGGCCTGCGGGCATGGCAAACGGAGCGATCTTCAAGACAGGAATTTCATTTGACCAGCCAACGCAAAACGCTTTACGGTTCAAAGGCAACATTTATGTGTTGATCTCGAAAGAAACCTTTTCAAGCGCAATGCAACTGGCATCGGCTTTCAAAGATTTCAAAGTCGGCACATTGGTTGGCGAGGAAACAAAAGAACCTGCGACCTCTTACGGTGAACCAATCCCGTTTACCCTGCCAAACACCGGGCTCGAGGTGCGGGTATCATCCACCTACTGGATTCGTCCGAGCGGTCTTGACGATGGGCGTGGCGTGATTCCAGACGTAAATGTTCCCAGCGCGCAAGCCTTGCAATGGGTGCTCGAGCAGGTCAAATAAATCACCGTCCACCTGCGATTCGCAGCACCGCCCCGGTCGTAAACGCCGATTCCTCCGACAACAAAAACAGCACGCTGGCGGCGACCTCATCCGCTGTACCCGCGCGCTGCATCGGCACGGTCGGCACGACCGCCGCCAAACGCTCCGGTCCGCTCATCTCCGTGGCGATGAACCCAGGGGTGACCGCGTTGACACGGATGCCCTCGAGCGCGACTTCTTTGGAGAGCCCCACGGTGAAGCTGTCCAGCGCGGCTTTGCTGGCGGCGTACCAGACGTACTCGCCGGGACTGCCGAGGGTTGCAGCGGCGCTCGAGACGTTGACAATGGCTCCGCCCGTCCCGCCGTGCGCGGTGGAGAGGCGCATCACAGCTGCCTTGGCGCACAGCATCGCGCCCAAAACGTTGGTCTCCAAAACGCGACGCATGGTGTCGGCGTCAATCTGGTCCAAGCGCGTGCGTGGTCCGGTGATGCCTGCGTTGTTGACCAGGTGCGTCAACCTGCCCAGTTCGTGATCCACGACCTCGAACATGCGCGTGACCTCCACTTCTACGCTCACGTCTGCCTGCACCGCGATTGCCTTTGCTCCGAGCGCTTGCACTTCCTCCACCACGCGTTCGGCATCCTCGAGCCGATTCTGGTAATTGACCGCCACGTCGTATCCGGCTCGTGCAGCACGCAAGCACACCGCCGCACCGATGCCCCTCGAGCCGCCCGTGACCAACAGAACTGGTTTTTTCACGCACCCAGCATGGCACGGCTGCCAGCCACTCGAGCATCGCTCATCCGCCCAGGTACAATGCCACATCGTGATCGAGTTCCACCGCGTCACCCTCGAGTACCCTGCCACCAAAACACTCGCGCTCGAGGACGTGAATCTCTCGGTGAAACGCGGCGAGTTTTTGTACTTGACCGGTCACAGCGGCGCGGGCAAAAGCAGCTTTTTGGGGCTCATCATCAAAAGCGTGATCCCCACGCAAGGGCAGGTCTACGTCAACTCGGAGCCGCTTTCAAAGTACAAAGGCTCGAGGGTTGCCATGCACCGCCGCCGCATCGGGATGGTTTTTCAGAACCACAGCCTCTTGGACCACTTGAGCGTGCTGGACAACCTGTACTTCGCCCTGCGCGTCGTCGGCGTGCCGCCCAAAGAGTGGGAAGAACGCAGCCTGAATGTCTTGCGCTTGGTCGGGTTGGCGCACAAGAAAAGCGTGTACCCGATTCAACTCTCGCAGGGTGAACGGCAACGCGTGGCGATTGCCCGCGCGGTCGTCACCAATCCGCTGCTGCTTTTGGCAGACGAACCCACGGGAAACCTCGATCCAGACGTGAGCTGGGAGATCATGGAACTGATGAACGAAATCAACCTCAAAGGCACGACGATCATCTTGGCGACGCACTCGCGCGAAATCGTCGAACGTCAACGCCGCCGCACATTGACGCTGCGCAAAGGCAAACTCGTGCGCGACGACCCCAACGGCGGGTACGCGATATGAAGGAAGGCGAAGGGCGAAAGGCAAAGGGCAAAAGGTTGGTCTCGAGGGTTGCGGGTGTCGGTCTCGAGATTCGCAGCCGTTTGAAGCAGCGTTTTGTTGTGGGCTGGGGATTGGCTGCCCGTCGCAAAGGCGCAGCGTGCTGCGCCCCTACAATGTTCGCGTTCGAGGTTTCGAGTCTGAACGAACCATGCGCGCGGGCGACGTTCGCGCGTCGCAGGGGCGACCAGCCAGTCGCCCCTAGGTCTCACGATCTTCGTAGGGGCGAACCTTGTGTTCGCCCTGCCACAACAGCCCGTCGTTCACGGCGTCTCGAGCAACCCGCCGTTCCCTTCGCCCTTCGCCCTTTGCCCTTCGCCCAACCATGATGTACCACCTCCGCCAATCGTGGCTGGCACTGCGCGCGAATTTCACGGCGGGCGTGGCGACGCTCACCACCATGACATTGACGCTCACGCTCTTGGCGTTCACGGGCTTGGTGACGCTCAACCTCGAGCAAATCGTGCGCGGGTTGGAGCGCGACGTGCAGATCACGGCGTTTTTGAAACCCACGGCAAATGCGGGTGCCTCGAGCGCGCAATCCGAGCGCGTGCTGAGCGCATTGAACAATTTGCCTGGACTCTCGAGCGCGGAGTTCATCAGCCGCGACGAAGCGTATCGCCGCCTCACCGAGGATTACGCGGTGCTCACCGACGCGCAGAAACTCGTGCAGAATCCGCTCCAGGACCGCATCGTGGTGCGCGTCGCGGACGCGCGGCAATTGGAAGCGGTGGCGACGCAGATCAAGGGCATCGCGGGCGTGGCAGATTTGGAGTACGGCGCGGAGTTCGTGACCACGGTGCTGAATGCTTTGGAAACCGTGCGAACGGCTGGCTATGTGCTCGTTGGTTTGCTCGTGTTGAACACGCTGTTGAATATCCTGAACACGATTCGCGTGGCGATGTTCGCGCGCCGCGACGAGATTCAAGTCATGCGGATGATCGGCGCGACGCGCGGCTTCATTCGCGCGCCATACGTGCTCGAGGGTGTGGGTTTGGCGCTGTTGAGCAGCTTGTTCACGCTTGGGCTGGTGCTGCCGGGATACAACGCGATTGCGACCCGCGTCGCGGCGCTCGTGCCGTTCGTGCCGATGATTCAGGACTCGGGCACGGTGCTGCGCGTGCTCGCCGTGGTCACGGGCTTGGGCGTGCTTTTGGGACTCTTCGGCAGTTTGTTTGCGACGAACCGCTACCTGCGCGAGGCTGAATGAACACCGCCCTCTTGCAAACGACGCGCGTTTGCGCCACACTCGAGGTCGTGAACGTCGCGGGCAGGTCGCATCGCTCGAGGGGCGCGTGAAACGCCTCGCGGCTGGAATCGCTCTCTTTTGCGTCGCGGCGATGGTCGCGTTTACGCCAACGAGCGCGCAGACGACTTCAAGGCAACTCGAGCAGTTGCAACGCGATTTGAAAGCGGCGCAAGACGCGCGCGACGCACAAGCCGCTCGAGCCAACACGCTGCAAGGCGAAATTGCCAATCTCTCTGCTCAGGAACGCACGCTCAACAACCGCGTCACCGAGTTGAACGCCCGCCTGACGAAGCTCGAGAACGAACGCGCGCAGACGCAAGTGCAACTGGACAACACGCAACGCAAATCCGACGCGTTGGCGCTGCAAATTAAAACGCTGAACGCCAAGATTGATTACGGCAAAGTGCAAGTCAGCCGTTTGATCGTTTCCCTGGACCGAGAGAAAAGCAACCGCTACGTGCGCTTGCTCTCGAGGGCAGACAACGCGTTTGACCTCGCGGTGAAAACGCGCGACCTCGACACGATTCAAGACGTGAACCTCAACGTCATCAACGAACTCAGAACCGACGTTGCCCAGCGCAACGCCAAGAACAACGAATACATCGCCGTGATCGCCAAGCTGAACGGCTACCAGCGCACCCTCGAGAGCAAGAAGGTGTCCATCACCCAGAACCGCACGGCGCTGAACTCGAGCATCGCCAGCTTGCGGCGCACGCAACTCGGGCGCAAAGCACTGCTGTTGCAAGCGGTGCGCGCCCAGCAAGCCGCCAGCGTGCAAGCGGGCAACATCTTCTCGAGGCTGTCTGCCGAACGGGCCCGCCTCGCAGAACTGCGCCGCCGCGCCGCCGAAGAAGCCCGCCGTCGCCGCATCGAGGAAGCCCGCCGTCGCGCCGCCGAAGCTGCGCGCATCGCCGCGATCAGGGACGCTGAAGCCCGTCAACGTCAACAGCAACTCGAGGCGCAACGGCAAACACAAGCGAATGCCGACATTGCCAGCGTCGCCCCAGTCGCGCTGCCTGCCAGTATCGGACGCTTGCTGTTCCCAATTCAAGGTGGACGGATCACCGCCGATTTCGGCGCTGAAGGCGATTGGATGGTCATCACCGCGCCGCAAGCCGGGGCTCCCGTGTACGCCGCCGCCGCTGGGCAAGTCATCGAATCGCGCTTGCTCGCCGCGAATTACGGCTGGACCGTCATCATCGGACACACGGAGAGCCTGGATGTCGTCACCACCTACGCGAACCTGCAAGCGCCAGGGCTCGCGTTCGGGCAGGCGATTCGCGCCGGGCAGATCATCGGGTACACAGGCGGCGGCACGTTGTTGCCCGCCAACGAAATGCACTTTCAAGTCGTGCGCAACAACACGCCCGTCAACCCTCGAGGGTATTTTTAGTTAAGTGCGAGTGCTTCATCCATTGTTTTTAACTGTTTCTGACATTGATGTATTGGGTTGAGCCCCATACTCAAAATCAATAAAATCTTCAGCAGTTGTTGGATGAAATTTGATTCTGTTCGAGAGTAGGTTGTGAATTTTCTTTACAACTTTAGGGTTGTTGACGCCGTAAAAGTCGAAAGTTTTATTAACCGTAAATACTGCCAAGCATGGGAACATGAGTCCGCTGCTGGTTTCGCGGGCTCGAGTAAACGAGTAAAACTCAATGTCTTTGTAGAAGATTGCAGTGCTGTCTCCTTGCACTTGAATCCGATCCGCGTAAATCTCGAGAATACGGTCTTGGGTGGTCATGAACAATTGAAGCCCGAACAAGACAAGAAGAGCCCAAATTGTGTATTGGACTAAGAGCCTATCCGGATATTTGATGTTAGAATGCCACGATGATGCAAGAACCGCCAATCACCTACCCCGACTACGACCTCAACCCCGAACAGCAAATGCCCCCCGCCTTCTGGAACTTCGCC